>Ga0123352_10022473_pt1 | contig 10059 bp, 12 predicted proteins | sample TergutLab28metaG_FD_89700 | JGI IMG/M metagenome (GOLD analysis project Ga0123352, IMG submission 89700) | Labiotermes labralis P1 segment gut microbial communities from Petit-Saut dam, French Guiana - Lab288 P1 | ecosystem: Host-associated > Arthropoda: Insects > Digestive system > Gut ...
TTTTGTATTTTTTTATTTTGTTATAAAATAAAATTTTATGTTTTTTTTAGGTTATTTTTGTTTATTGTGTTTTTTTTTTTTTTGCATCTCTCATTACACCTTGCCAAGAAAATCTTATTTTGGACCACATCATTATATCTCTTATGTGCATTGGGTGAAGATAAAAGTCTGTTTTGAGGTCCATATCTATTTGAGTCACCTGAGAAAACATGAGAGTCAAAAAATTCTTTTACTGTGTGAGGTATGTCAGACAGTGTGAACATCATGTACTTTATTACAGTCAAGGGCATACTTTGTGCAGAAAATTATGACATGACGTTAAGGGTGTATGACAAATGGAAGGATACCTGTTACTGGATTTCTAGGTGTGGAGAAAGATGTTGCAGAACAAAGTAAAGCCAGACGTGTTCACTTACAATCTCCTGTTGCGCTGCATCAGAGACTGTGGTCTCGGAGATGTTGATGTCGCCCAGGATGTGTTTCATAGAATCACAGAGGAAAGCAAAAGGCAAGAATATGGGATTGCCAAGGTAAACAGTTAAATCTATTTCTGTGGTATTGTATGTCATGAAAAAGTCATTCTATCCTTAATTGTATTTCAAATATGCATTTTACAGCCAAGACCTTTGCTGACTGCAGGAAATGAAAATTCTGCACAACAGTTACCACATTCAGCACAGAAAAATGAAACAGACGAGGCTTCATTACAGGAAGTTTCCCCACTTCTTGAAAATCGTCCAAATCTCTTAGCAGCTCAACCTCACTTTGGGAATATCATTGCACTGTCAGAAGTTACTAAGCCTGAGGATAGGTACTGTTATTATACTTAAGCTCAAAGCAGCCCACAGCCATCACATATTAAAAAACTTAATCATCTTTAATTGAGTCAGTATTTAGGAACATTAGCCATCGCCCTTCTCTGTCACCTAGTACATTTGCTTCCTGCAACACAGTTGTACTACTACAGTCAAATCTAGTCTGATGTAACAGTAATGTTTTGGCTGACTTTCTGTGTATTCCTACTTGTTGCATACCTGTATTGCAGAAATAATGTGCTTTCATGATACCTGCCTTTTTACTGTATATTATAGTGCAAAGGTGGCCAGATTCATGTTATTTCTTCATTTAATATCAAAGCAACTGTCAAATATTCTCCACGTTTTCTGAGTGTGACTCCTGTTTCCATACTTAAATTGAGTTCTCCAGACATTACTGAATTTTGAATGGAATTTTTGACTAGGTATATAAATTTGCTCTCCCTGAGCATGAAGGAAGCTTATTGTGGATGATGAAGAATAAGAAAAACTCCGGAATTAATTTCAGTTGAAGTCCCATTTGTGGCCAGCTAAGTAGCGCATCCTTTGCAGTCCAAATTAGTATTTCTGTTCATAAACTAGTCTACAACCTGACGATAGGATTCATATCCACTAACACAAGTGTGTGAGTGGTTGTCAGTTTTAGGCCATTAACTAAAATATCCTTACATGATAATTATCTGTAAATTAAGAGTAAAGTTTTTGTGTACATGTTACAGGTTAATTCTTGTGGGTGGATGTTCTGGATTACTTCAACAGATGAATAAACATGGAGTGAAGCCAAACATAAAAACTTTCACCCAACTTCTGGACACAATTCCATCTACTAGGGCAGCAGAACAGGTAATATAATATAGGTGTAGAATATGGGTTCGAGCCCTTTTCGGGCCAGATGCACCTAGGCCCTAAAACAGGCCATTTGTGCCCAATATTACAGGTGTACGTGCATCATTCTTCATATCTCCTGAAATAGTTTAAAAATTAGTTCTGCTCCTAGAATATTACACTGGTTGAACAATTTGTAGTGACTGTGCTGTAGTAAAAATTACATACTTCTGTGGAACCCTAAGACATGGCACCATAGAGAAGAAAACCAACTAAATGCTACTGAATGCTTTATTGCACTTATAATCTGCTCAACATGTTTCGGGCACTTATATGCCCCTTCATCAGGAGCTCGAGGCTGTACTTGTGTTATTGCCGCATGTGGTGTGTAATGCCTTGGTTGCTGGTGGTCGGCTGTTAGGAGCAGAGCAGCAGGCTATGTGTCCAGGATGAGGGAAGTTGTGCAACAGACTCTACGCTTATATGATCCACAGACAAACATACATCAAATTCACATGGCACCGTGTTTATGAAAGTCCATCCTGATTTTTACAGTTCCTTAATCTAATAATACCCAGTTTTTCTGTGGTCCAATTTAATATTCTTCCCATCTGCATTTTCATCTGAAGTAAAGATAGGTAATGTCACTTTTGTCTTTTCTTGCTTGCTATCACATTGTAAAATGGTGAAATTATATATAAAATTTAAAGGTTGATTTTCGTTCTGTATTTACAGGCCCTACTATCAGCCATGGAGAAAGATGAAGTTCATCCAGATATAGATTTTTATAACATGTTGATAAAGAAACGAAGCATGCGGTTTGATTATGTGAATGCACATGTAAGTGGATTCTCTGTTAAATGTGTATTATTAACTTTGCTGAAATAGGTAGAAAAAGTTACATATTTCATAAGTTCCATTTATTAAATTTTTTAGTTAGGATAAGGCTTGGAGGTTTCACTGTGTTTAGCAACAGCTACATGAATGTAGCCTTAAAAGTGGAAAGTGGAGTCAAAAACTATAGATTAATATGCAAAAAAGCATATTCTTTTTATTTTGTTCATATACACATCTACAAGAACGTCTGAAGTAATTTCTGTAGAATGGAATAATATTAAACCAAAAATTCTTTTTGTTCTCTTGAGTAATGGATTTACAGTTTTTCGTATTTAATCACTGTCTAGGCGGTTCTTAAGCTGATTCAGAGATCCAGTTTGTACCCTGATATTGTCACATTTGGAGTCTTGGCCTTGGGCTGCCGAACAAAACAGGAAGCCCAGTGTCTGCTGGCAGATATGAGAGATTCAGGATTCAGGTATGGTATTGCTAAGATACAAGAGATCCAGGCTATAGTTTGAAGACTATTTACTAAGCTAAAATAAGCATATGAAGAGATATGCAAAGGACTGTGGCTGACAACACTGTGTGGCCCTTCTGTGGCATGATGTTTACACTAAACAAAGATGGGATTCACTGTGGGGTGGCCTGGGTATAAATAAAGGAGAGCCTTCTGTGGCTTGACATTCTTTGATGCAATTTGTGTACTGCATGAAGGTGGAATGCCCTTCTTTGACATGAATTGTGTACTGTGTGAGGTAGGATCCTGTCCTGTGGTACATACTACTACTAACTAAATGTGGAATGCCACATGGCTAAATGCCCATATTAAATAAAGGCAATAACCCTTATTTGGCATGGTTTGCATGTTACATGAAAGTGGGATGTCATCCTTTGGGATGATTGTATAATGTTTAATACTAGTTTGGCACTTGGAAATGGGTAAGATCCAGACACAGGGACATGACAATAACATAAGCCTTTCCTTATAAAACAGTGAAGTAGTACATGTGTCGGTGTAACAGTGTGTTCTTGTGTTTGATTAGAATGCTAGTGTGGAAGCCGTGTCTGATTTTATTTGCTGATACATGTCCCAATATATGCACAATTTTCACAGGATGAATTCAGAAATTCTGGGTGCCATGCTGAGGCAGGGATGTTGTCATTTCAATTTTGAATATGTATTGGCTATAATGGATACAGTAATAGAAGAGGAGGTCCAGCCAAGTGAAAAGTTCCTGGAACATTTGGAAAATTTCCACAAAGTTTGTCAGAGGAAGATAAAAAATAAAGTAAGTCATATCAGTGCTCCAAAAAAATTTGAATCTTCACCTGTAGAACAGTTTATTTTTGACTGTTATAAAATATGAAAAGTAGGCATTTGACAGTGACTAATACTTCTGAATGTTAACAGGATACTGATCTGCCACAAATTGACAAAACTGCTGGAAGAAATTACTTCAGGAGAGGTTTTCAGAAATTTTGTAAACGATATACCTCATGGTTGAAAGAAATTGTCCCTGAGAAACTGGGCCATCCTTGGGATCAATTTCAGAAGAAAGCACAGACAGACACGAGCACTGTAAAAGAAGACCTAAGGATGCGAAGACAAAGTAAAATAAAAAATTAAATGAGCCTTACTTCTTTGTGCTTACTAAATATACATAATGTCAAAAGACTGATATTCCTGTAATGAGAGTAGCATGCTGTCCAAGAAGTGTTGTGCAAATAACAATGTAAGATTTGAGATGCTCATTGTGGTGACCCTGGAAGTTAGTCTGCTGGGATGTGATCCCTTGTCATTTATTACACAGGTAACATTTCAGAGGAACCTGCTACCTTAATATTCTGCCAAGATGGAGGCAGCAGTGTCATCTAAAATATTGGTATGTTTCACACGACATGGTATCATGTCCCAGAAGACAGCGGTCTTGAAGCATTGCCCATTTGAATAGGATGTATAAATGAAAAACATAAGTTTGTAGGACTAAAAATGAACAAATTGTACATTGTTTTTAATGTTAAAAATTTAAATACTCTTGCATAAAGTGCGAACTTTTAAAGTTATATAGTTCACTTACTTTCCCTTTAATTGCCTGTATTAATGTCTTCGTAGTACACTCAGTTCATGAAGAAAACTTGACAGCGGGTGAAGTAGTTTCTGTCTGAAAGTCACTCCTCAGAGTTTTGTCCTCCAAGTCACCCACTCATGTGGAAGAAGTTTATTCCTTGCTGCAATGAATCTTTTGGGGCAGATACATTCCATGTAATGCAGAGCATTGATTTCTGGCTTTCTAAAAATGGAAGCCATCTGCATGGTAATGTTGGTTGAGGTGTGCAGTTCTAAAACACTGTCACCATCACTTTTCCTATAAATGTTTGTAATTTAAATTTATGACTCCACAGTCTGGGCTGCTTTTATTCTACTTTGTAGTATTGACTACACATTACAACACACGCCACAGTCCGCTTCAAGAAACTGTTTTAACTCACCTTTAGATAAAACTGGTGTCTGCCAGATATCACCCACTGATGTTCCCCTGCATCCAACATCTTGTTAATGTCCCTGGCTACTGCTGATCAACAAATACGGGTGTTTTCAGTGGTTACATGGTTTGTCACAATTACAAGGTATGGGGCCTTGATAAGGCAGAGGTGTTAAAGGAGCACTTCACATTATTAAGCAAGTAGTTAGTGTGGCTTACTTGGTGAAGTTTAGTAACTGCAGGTGCACAAATTGACACAGTTTACTCTTGACATACAGAACTTATTCTCTTAGTATGTGGTTCCAGTTTAATTCAGAGCTCCACATTCGATGATCATGGTTTGCAGTCCTATCCCTACAGTGATTAACACTTTGACTATTCCCTTAAGCATGCATTTTGCTGTTGCATTTTTGTGGTCAGCTGAAAAATCTAGGATGGTGGACTGTGTCCATATTATGACTAAAAAGCACATATTATTACATTTTCAAGGAGAGGGCATGTCCCCTAGGCAAGGAACAAAATTGTATGTTCTTTCCCCAGTGAAATGAACAGATGTTTTACAATGAATAAATATGCCATTTTTTTTCTTGTATCAGAAGTGTGTTTTAAAAGTATCAGAAACACAATCCCTGCACCCACAGCAGCTGCCTCAATGCTGGCCCAGGTTTTAAGTGAAAATGAAATAATTGAAGGTTTCAGCTCATTTAAACATTTAATGTATGACTCTTAAATCTGATGTACAGGAGAAATGTATAACTGCAGTTATGATTAATAGTCAAATTTGATAGGTACAGCCCAATTATCTGTGTCTTGCATGTCCTAAATTTCATGTTTTTCAACTCCATGTTCCAAATCGGACACACAAAAATAGAAGTACTGGTAAATATTATTCAAGTCTATAGAATTCCATTAGGAGTTTCTGGGAGGGGGGAAGTATTACAAACTAGTGAGTAAAAAAAAAAATGAAAACTTAACACATTTTCCTGTACCCTGTATCATTAGTATTACATTAAAGAGAGAAGTTACTTCCCTGAACCTCAAATATATCACTTAATCTCATATTTTTGTGCCATATTTAGATTTTGATCATATGGAGTTTACGATTCAAATCTTCAAACTTCAGGATTTTCCGGATGAAAAAGTCCCCATAACGGTGAGCCACCTTTGTGTCAGCTATGTGGATCATTTCATGGTCAATGTAAAAATCGAGCTGCAACAAATAACAGATGAAATATTAAAACTTATACACAAACTTTAATCACCTATGACAATGCACAAAGAAGGAAGAGAAATGCACAGCTCACCCAAGTGAGGCACTTTTTACATTAACATTGCTCTCAGGAACAAAGGCAGTAAAAAAGCTTTACAGTAAGAACCCCATACTTGCCTCAGACCCAGACTGGAACTTTCCTTCAAGTCCTGATGTTCCCTTTGTCCACACAACATTCTTCATTTTGTGCTTGAAACACAGGAGGTGGATAATTAATGCTTCAATTTCTTTCTTTAAATCCCTATTCTCATCAGGACTACCTTGACCCATGAATGTGGCTAGTTTTGACAGTGGCAGTGTTGTATATAGCTTCAAGTAACTGTAACATAAGTGTAAAATATAATACAATTGGGATGACAGCTGTGTCAGTTGGTTCAAATACACCGGTACCACACAGACTTTGTTCCATCTCCATCTATACATTATTAAAACAAGAACATTTATTTAAAACCTCAGTCGGTTTAGCTGAGTGGCAGCAAAGATGGAAATATGGATTAACAGTTGGCAGTTGTGTCACTGCACTGTCCCTCAAAATTGCAGACACAGCTCCAAAATACAACAAATTGAACTGTGTGCATATAGGATGGCAACATCAAAATGAATATTTATGTCACAGGTATTTTAATATACCCCATGAGGAAAGAGAGTGTACATGGACAAAATGAATACTGATTATAGACAGGCAGTGGATATTAAAACTATAAAGTCAATCTGTAAACCTCCTGATTGTGGGCAGCATCTTCTGCTGACGGACTTCATCCATGAAGACTTGGGTCTGATGCTTTATGGCTTCCTTTACATAGTCATAATCTCCAGTAGCATCTGATGGTGGTGGGGCAGGTGACAGAAATTTTGGACAAGCGAAGAGGAAACATGACTCAAACTCCTGAAAACAGAAAAAATAAAATCTTATTTCATTACCCAATATATATATATACACACACACACAACTGGAAACATTCACCATAGTTCATTATATTATCCACTCTGACTTTTCGTAAGTAATGTGTGATCTTTCCTCTAACATGGAGAAATGGTGGCATGAGTCAACAATGTATTGTAAACTATATGCATGCGTGCGTGTGTATATATATATATATATATATAAAGCTGTTGCTCCGAATGCTCTACATAATGTGTATCTTGACAAATGCCTGTAATTGCAAAGACGGTTCAAATTGGTATGCACAAGGTAAAGTTGTCACTAAAACATCCCATGAAAGCATACAGATGGAGTGGAGGTATAACAGCACTCATTCTCAACCTAAGCACTAGGAGGTATATGCTCATCCTCACACCCCACACACTTTACCCAGAGGGACAGAATCCCCAGTACCAATTAAATGTGCCCCACAGGCAGTCTGTGCACTTTGCCAAAGAGATGATCTCTTGCCCTTACCAGGATTTTAAGCCCAAACCATCTAGCCCATGGCCTAGTCACTGAACTAACTATGCTATCCTAGCCCCAAAATAGTATGCAAACTGTCATTAACTATAAGAACATAAAATCAAACCCAAGCTATCACAGGTGACAACAAAGGGCAACTTCATATGTAACACACATCACATTAAGTTTACTTCTGTGTTACTACAGTTCATAAAATTTTTAACATTCTCCATTTTGTATGCTAATTTCTAATCATAATGTTCTCTGTACTTAATAGCAGGTTTCATGTGGCTGTCACATTGTTTTGCAATCTACAAAAAGATTTGCTTAACATCATTTGGATCTTCATTTAAATATAAAGGCACACAACACTCTAGGACCTATATTACGGCAGTAGTGTTGTTCACGCCCCACAACTTTGCACAACCACCATATATATATCACTTTGGTATTAGGTAACTGAAACATTCAGAAGTTATTTGCCCTCTACCATCATGGTACTCATAATATGTGAAAATCCAACTTGTTCTAAAAAACCTGACTGTGGGAAGGGACAAATGGACAAACAAAAATGTATGACATTACCATAAGCCTATTTATCCTCACAACACACACAACTTTCTCACTTCACTAGAAAATGATAGTTGCTCAGCTGAAAAAAAATTCCCTGCCTTTTACATGCCCAAAAGTTCCTTACAACTTCATAAGAGTCCTCCTCCATTCTGCACAAAATAATCGTCCCATTTGAGATGCATGCGCAAATGTAACCTCACTTCCCACACACATATGGTCATTCAAAATACAAACAAAGCCTGAAAGTCCTCAATAACATACACTAAGTTCTCCATATTGCATCTTGTACATCTTCTCATGATAATTCTTCTCTCTTAACACCTGATGTATCGACTCATCAATACACTGAGGATGAAGGACCAAGCAAATTGCCAACAGATGATACATCTGCTCAGTCTGCTTGTTAATCTAAAATCAGACACATTAACAAATTGCTATTAATCCCCTATTACCATTATAGTTTAACAGGAAACAAAGACGAATTAAAATGTGCGTATAAACAGAACCATCTTTGATTTAATAAGATGCTGAAAACATTAAAAGTTGCCCCCCTCCATTCCACGAATGCATATAGCGCATGGATACGTATAGATTTATTTGTTCTTAACCTCAATACTAGAGAGAGATACGAGTGTTCATGCCATGGCTACTTTAGTACCAGAGAATGAACCCTGGAATGCATTGAAGAGGAGGCTGGGTGGCAAAGTAACAGAAGTTGCATAAGGCACCAAAATACCAAGCAAAAATTAATCTTGTGTGTCATTACTAATAAAGAAAGTTCATTAACTTCAAATGATAAAAATCTTTGGTCTGCGTCACATTTAAGTATTTACAACCATGAACCTAATAACTCAACTCTTACCTGATCATTCTGGTAGGTGCGACTCTGAAAAAGCTGCTTGGTACGTTGTATGTACAACAAGATGGAACTGAATGTTCGGATTGCATCTGAATAACGTCTCATCATCATGTACGCAAATCCAACATAATATGATGTTGATATCTGGCATGCTGGTACATGAGAATACTGACTCTGAAAAACCAAAGTGTATATAACTGTATGAACTAACTCGGTTCAAATGTAGAAAAAATCTGAACTCATGCAAGTCGTATTTTCACCAGCCAAAACAAGTCTTTATTAACGGGTTTAGTTATGACCTCTAATGCAACATATACAGTGAAGGTTCTGAGAAAACAGTGAAAGAGAATGAATTAAAGTAAAATGCCAACTTGATTCAACTAGGTAATTTTATTGATATATTCTTAGCTCAACACATTTTGGGTACATACACCCATTGTCAGGGGCATTAGATGTTGAGTTGCAGCATACGGTTTTCTGCACCGAGTTTTTGGATGGGTGGTGGTCTTGAGAGCCGCTGCGTAGGTTGCGTGTACAGTGCGGATGGTGCTGTATGGCACCATCCGCAATGTAAACACGACCTACGTGGCGGCTCTCAAGACCACCACCCATCCAAAAACTTGGTGCAGAAAACCATTTGCTGCAACTCAACATCTAATGCTCCTGATGATGGGCGTATGTACCCGAAACGTGTCGAGCTAAGAATACATCAATAAAATTACCTAGTTGCATCAAGTTGGCATTTCACTTTATTTCATGAGGAAGATGCACGGTCAAACAACCCTTAGGTGAAAGAGAATATTTGGACCAAGACAGGAAAAGTAACAGGAGGACACAGAAATCATAATCATAATCTGAACTCTTCACCAATTTCAGGGAAGATGAGATGGAAAAGACATGTCACACATGTGGGAGATATGATAACTTAGTACATTATCATTAAGAAAAAAAAAAAATTCTAAGGAATTTTTTTTATAAAAATTATAATTCCCAGAAAAAAAAAAAAA
>Ga0123352_10022475_pt1 | contig 10059 bp, 10 predicted proteins | sample TergutLab28metaG_FD_89700 | JGI IMG/M metagenome (GOLD analysis project Ga0123352, IMG submission 89700) | Labiotermes labralis P1 segment gut microbial communities from Petit-Saut dam, French Guiana - Lab288 P1 | ecosystem: Host-associated > Arthropoda: Insects > Digestive system > Gut ...
AGTGGGATAAACAGCAGTAGAAACCACACTTCAAAATATGCTCAGCCTTCGTTTTGTACCATAACAGCGGCACCCATATCGGCAGCAAATTACATAACCAACATATACTACTGGGGCCCCACACATTGCTTTGCTCAGTTCACCCGCCCGGTCGTTGTTTGGCGCGTTTGCAAAATTGAGAAAAGTGACTACTAGGTTCGCAATGTCTGTCCGTCTGGAACAACTTAGCTTCCACTGTACGGATTTTCACGATGTCATATTTGAGTATTTTTCGAAAATTTGTCCAGAAAATTCAAGTTTCATAAATATCGGACAAGAATAAAGGGTACAACACACGAACCAACATACATTTTTTATCGTATCTCGTTCAATTGTTCCTAATATGAGAAATGTTTCAGACAAACGTTACACAGAAAATCAAAACGCACATTTTATGTCCAATAACGTTTTTTGAAGATCGTGCCGTTTATGAGATAACGTGGAAATATAATGTAGAGCCGGGCAGGCCACAGATGACAATATGGCGCATGCGCATTGCATGTTGGATACACACTCGGAATATGTAATAATTACAGCTTTTCCACTGCAACAATGTTTGCAAGAACGCGCCACAATGTTACTTTTAAACGTTCCTCCCAAACAAATACACGCATGTTGCTTTGTGTCTTCACTGTAGCAGCTGTAATAAACAAGTTTAGACTCCAGACATAAGCGTCTGTTTTGATTTTAACCCTGACAAAGAAGGGCAGAGAATCCACTTTAACGAACAGCGGATATAAAGGGCGTTTAAATCGCCTGACAAATTTCATTACAGCCTCCTAACACTTTCACGTGGTCGGACAATAAAGTTCGCGAACTCATCGCGGTAAAAGTGCACATACCTCATTGCTGAACACCACCGTGGTCGCCTTCAAAGTTCTCCCCTTGGGAAGCTATGCAACGATGCCAGTGCCTAGTCCACCCTTCAAAACAATTTTGGAACTGGTTTTATGGAATGGCCTTCAGAGCTGCCGTTGTATTACTCCTGATGTCATCAAAATGCCTTCTTTTCAGTATTTCCTTTATATTCGGCAACAGAAAAAGTCATTGGGGGCTCATCCCCGTAAACTTCCACTAACATCTCTCTGATTTCGTTTCCACTCTTTCCAAGTTGAACAAGAAATTTAATGTTCGTTCGCTGCTCTAATTCAAGCTCTGACATTCTCGCGGCGGCACACCAAAACACACGCAGACAGTAACAGATACCACTCAGAAAGAGACTGCCATAGATCAACAAAAACACAGCTGTGAAACGCTGATATGTCAACGTCATCAAACCATACTAAGGCTTTTGTCCAGTGGTGCCACGGCAAGCTCGCCGTGGCGAGTTCGCGAACTTAATTGTCCGACCACGTATTATGGAGTAATTTGCCACTCTTGCAAAATAAGTGACACAAAAGGTCATTACTACAACTAAACTTTCAAAGTGCATGGCATACTGAAATTATACAAAACTGGGGTGGGCCGGGTAGCTCAGTTGGTACAGCGACTGTCTACGGGCTGGAAGGTCCGGGATCGAATCCCGGTGGGGACGAGATTTTTCGCCCGGCCGGACAGGCCCTGGAGCCCACCCAGCCTCCTGTACAATGGGTACCGGGTCTTTCACCGGAGTAGAGGCGGCCGGGACGTGGGGATGACCCCGAACCCCCATCTAGTGCCGCAGGTCCTAGAAGGGAGTAGAGCTATACCTCTACTCACCCTAAGGGTCTGCGTGACCTATAAAAAAAGGGTGAAAACCTACCTACAAAACCGGGGTCCACATTCACCGAACGTCGTCTAGGCTAAGGACAGACGTTATACCGTGTTACAATAAAAGTTCGAATTTCTGCTTGACAGACTTGGGCTGTGTCGAAGAGTCAACTCTTCTATGATGCGTCGTGTCGAGTGGTACCTACCGACGCTTCGGAGTATCTTTCTGCCTCCATCTTGGAGGCCCATGCACTGACCACACAGCCCTGAGGATGGAGGCAGTAAGATCCTCTGAAACGTCCTATCTTCCAGTGGACACCGTGTCATGTCACAGAAGCCTTGAATCCATATCAGCACCGCCGTGCGAGGCCAGTGGAAGGCTGTCGCAATCATTTGCCTACCACACTTGTGCTCTATCTGCACTGTCAGTTCAGACAACGTGTAGGCAGAGCACCTACAGAATCCTGAAATGTATTGTGCTATTGAGATAAACACGGGATAAAGAAATGCACAATAATCCTTTGGAAACCCTAATATGCCACGCCATTTGTAAGCAAGCGTTCCGTGTTTCATTAAGCCTTTGTCTGATATGCGTTAAATTAACGAACCGTCCTTCACAAACTACGACTGTTTTGCGTTTTCAGTCAGGATAGTACAATTTTTATCAGCTTGGTGTAATTCGCTGTGGGCAAGTAATTATATTTAGAGGTCTGATATAGAATCAGTAAAACACAAAGCTCGTGGTACGATAGTTAATCCTTGTGCTCACTGGGCATACATTCATGTTAATTTTGTCCGGCAGGCTCTCACAACGCAGTGGACTACTATGACAATCAAATCGACGGTACTGGGCACATGCACGAGTTCCTTAAGTCTCAGTTCTGTGGAAAATGTAACGCAATAAGCATGTGATTCAAAACCGCAAAGGGCATTCTTGCAAAAAATATTTGTCAGTTCCGAGCTAATGGGTCCATGCTCTCTCGTAAGTGCATTACGCCCGTTTGTTTTGCGCCTTTTTCCTTTAACCCCCTTACAGCGTCTTGATTTGCGTTCTCATGTTTTCGGTTTAACGCCCACAGGCTGGCTGCTTTCTATTACGCTCATCCTTTTATCTTACAGGAATATAATTTTGTATTTATGCCCACTATTTAAGGAGAACACTTAGGGCGTAGAACAACGTCTGGGTATGAATGCTTATGATTCGACCGTGCATACTGGGGGGGGGAGGGGGGGGAAGGATAAAGAAAAGTTACAAACCGTTATCTCTGCTAGTAAAGATACTTATAACAAAATCTAATTAAGCAATATTATAGTTATTTTAGACAACGTGATACGATTTTCAAAACTGATTTGTGGATAAAAATGTTTAAATCTCGGACATCATAGTTCACTTTAAAAAGGTCTGTTGACCCTTTAGATGGGGAAGCTGATCTACAATCGAGTGCGAAGATCGGTAAGAAAATTTCGCAACGCATATATTTTGGATTCTCTACTTCACCTATATTAACTGAAGTTCAGACTTACCTGCACTGCTATGCCACAACTTTTTCACATAGTCTCCGTCTTAAATGAGACATTTATCGAAGGGTGGGGCGACATTTAATACGCTGTTGACAAAAGTCAGTGTCCTGTGTTATCAGCCATGTCAAAATTGCGTTCCACCTCGCGATTATCTTTAATTTCTAGCCGTCCACATTTAGATTCAGTGCTGGAAACAGACGATAATAAATCAATCGGCGCCTAATCTATATGCGGGATATTCCAAGGTTCTTTATTATCAGTTTATAGGCCATTTAACCCTATTTTATGACCGATTCTCGTATAGAAACGAGTAGTTCTTACCTCGAAGAAAACACGATACTTATCAATTTTATTATGATTCATCCCGTCGTGTTTACTACAATGAAATACAAACCATACAGTCAAACACAACACTTTGATGCCATACAACAACGTACTACACGTTTCGGTTCATCAGAACCAACATCGGGCGCTTTTTGTTTACAAAAGTTTATAGACATAAGTACGCTGCTTTTTTAACTTTTCTAAAAAAAAAAAGTGCCCAATGATGGTTCGAATGAACCGAAGCGTGTTGTACGTTGTCGTATGGCAAACCTTTTATGTATTTCAACGCTACGTATTACTGACGAATTTCAGGCAGCAAACGAAGTTCTGGAAAATGTTTTTTTATTTTGAACACCAACTCTGAACGAAATGTCGGGGTTTTTTCCCGCTATGAATCGGGTAGCCTGTACGTCAACCGCCACCCATTAAAATATGTAGCTTGTGTACTTCTGATTGTAGTCAACTGATCTCTTAGAAAACTTCTGTTTGCATACCATATTTCACAGAATGGTGAAGTAAATTTCGCGTGCTCTACAAAACACAACGAAGTTACATATTTTAATCCTCTGAAGCCTGAAAGCAAGTGACCAGTGAGTACAAACTCGAATCATACTTTCCACAAAACAGGCTGTGTCTCCAATATAAAAAGAATCGGTTAATGCTATACGGGAAACAGTGGCTGTTTAAGTTTAGGCTTAAGTCCAGAATTGGAAGAAACTACATGAGAATCACTGTGAACAAAATAAAACTTTTAAACACCACAACACGTGGTGCATATTCTTCTTTCGCTTCTTCTTCTTCTTCTTCTTCTTCTTCTCCTCCTCCTCCTCCTCCTCCTCATTATCATCTCCCGCACCCATTCTTCTCCTCCTCATCCTCCTCCCCTGCTTCTTGAATGGCGCTTCGACCAGTTGTTTGGCCACGGCCTCCCCGTTGCCAGCGTTTCGAGGCAACTGAGTGTTCACGCCTAGTCCCAAACCTGGAGGACTAGGGGCATCTCTCTTAATCCGGCATCTTGCCCACAACCTCTCAGGCATGAATTGCCCTACCAGCAGCTACGCTGCCGTCGGCAAAGCTTTCGTATGGTGCATACTGTTACCACTATGCTGTGAAACGTTAAGAAATCTGTCACTACACCACATTTTAGAAACCCGAAAGCTATTCAGAAATCAAACAGGTGCAGAAGTAATTTGCGGGACAGCCATGTTAAAGTGTGTATGTGTGTGTAGGATTAATCTGTCTACTCTAATGCTAAAGACAAAATAGCTACCACGAAAATGGATCACGGTCTTCTGGGATGTGGTAAAATTTCGGTATTTTATTGTTTTGTTAAGATATTCCCAACATGGGGTATCTCAGACGCTAGTGAGTCAAAACATTATGTTGGCCTATATGTAACTACAATTTCCGAATGCCGAGCTGGTACGAAATGCCTTTGACCCCGTCTGTATCGGGATAAATGTTTCAGATTATTAATTATTAATGTGCTACATGTATTTGAGATAGTTTTCACGGCATTAAGAAACTTATACAACGGCCTTCCGGTTAATGACGACTTGCAGCTATCCGTGTGTTTATCTTCCGGTTAATGACAACGTGTAGCCAGCCGTTTACCTTCCGGTTAACGACAACGTGTAGCCAGCCGTGTGTTTATCTTCCAGTTCATGATAGCGTGTAGCCAGCCGTGTGTGTACTGTTCGGTGCACGACAACGTGCAACCAGCCGTGTGTTTACCTTCCGGTTGATGACAACGTGTAGCCAGCCGTGTGTGTACCTTCTGGTTCACGACAACGTGCAGCCAGGCCTGTGTTTACCCCCACGTTAATGAAGTGTAGCCAGCCGTGTGTGTACCTTCCAGTTAATGACATAATGACAATGTCCAGCCAGCCGTGTGTTTACCTTCCAGTTAATAACGTGTAGCCAGCCGTGTGTGTACTTTCCAGTTAATGGCAACGTGTAGCCAGCCGTGTGTGTACTTTCCAGTTAACGACAATGTGTAGCCAGCCGTGTGTTTACCAACGTTTTAGAGTAACCAGGTACCTCTATGTTCTACCCTGAATGAGATAGGTTTCTCCGAAACGTGCCTAACCTATTACCAGACTGCACGATGTCGTCATAAACCAGGGGATCGCAGACTCAAAAGACACATATTATACAACACTGACACTCACGGACCACGCAAACTGTGCTATATTTAAACTCGGTTACACCAAGTAGTAATATTGATCTTACGTACATAACATGTTAACATTAACACGAAAATTCACGTCACAGATGAGGCGCCACTGGCCGCCGCCGCCGCCGCCGCTATAGCCACGACAACGCAAAGTGTCTAATTCAGCAGAATGCAACGCACTGCTGTAACTAGCAAAACAACATCTCGGGCACATTTCCAAACGTCACTATTTTGGCCCCATGGCCGGACTGCTTCTTGTGTATGTCCAACGTTTCCTCCCCACCACGTGGACCGTACCGAGTGACCCACAACGTCTAAGGACCAACACATGCAGATCATTCTAACAATTAATTACCATGCACTAATGATTCTTTATGCGAAATAGACCAAGAAGTGCATATACAGATATGTAATTTTATTGTGTTATAAACAGCGTAGCCTCCTACATGTTTCACCTTCACTTTCTCGCATCCGATGTTCGATTTCAGTACAGCGTAACAAAAGACACGACATTACCACCTCCGCTTGGTATGTACATACTGTTTTCAAACACAACTATAATATATAGTTTTATTTACTCATCAATATTTTCACTACCTCCCTCCCACACACACACACACACACACACACACACGCGCGCGTTTCTTAAATTTCAGGATGGCGTCACCATATACGCTGCATATCAACACACAATTCAGCACACATAGTCTTACAAATATTTTATACTTTAACGTAGGTTTTAAACTTTTATTTACAATTTAATATCTTATATTTGAAAATTAAATTATTCTGACGTTCTATGTAATATCCTTCAATGAACACCTGCCTGAAGATGGTCCCAACAGGTGGCCGAAACATGTAGGAGGTTATGCTGTTTCTAATGCAATAAATTTACATATCTGTAAATACACTTGTTGGTTTATTTCGCATAATGGAACATGCACATAAGTGACAGAAATTCACTGCCCACCTCCCTTCTCCCGCTGTTCGACATACTTGCGACGTATATCTCGTCAAGACAGTAATTTCCCACAAAATAATCTGTTGACACTCGTTTATCTAATTATTATTTACAGAGTTAGTTCCTTTCTCACAACAAACAATGGGCCCCCATTACGACGATCAACTGGCTAATGCGGTTTAGGGAAACAGTCGCTGCTTATCCTGATGATCATACGAAACACCTTAGTACATGCACACTTCGGAGAAAAAATCACAGTTTCTTAACGCTGAACCAGAGCACCACAGTGCTCTACTAGATTAAACGTATTTAAAGACTGTACTGTGCGCACATCACTGCCCTCCACTCTGCAACTTCAGTGTACCCTGAAGACTGAGGCGGCAGCCTTCTCCATTCCAATCCAACAGCTTTTACAATGTGATTACTTTCGTCACCGCAACGAGATGAAATCCGACGTTAGAGCCTGTCACAAGCAAATTCAGTCCATTTACAAGCACTGCCTGCGCATCTGTGTCTCAAGGGCCAGGTACTTTCCAAAGCGCTGCAGCAACGGATCTCTCTGTACATGCTTCACTTCTCAGTCAAGTAGTTAATGATGGATTAGTCGGCAATTTAATTAAACTGAAATACATTGTCCTTATAACTACAGGGTGGGGCAAAATACCCTCCCTACTTTCAGTAGGGCATTGTGAAGGGAGGGGAGGCCGTAGAAGGGTGGAGTTGGGCTCGAAAGGTGCAGGTAGTTGGGAAGTTCCCGTTACAACACTCCGCAAGTCGTAAAGATGGTGTGGTCCAACGAGCAGCGCGCATTTGCCGTCGAAACCTACTTTTCGCAGTCACTCTATCGTAGCGGTGCAGCGTGCGTTCCGTACTAGCTATCAAATCCCCCCTCGGGACCGAGCACCGAACCGAAAATCCATTCTATTGTGGGTTGAGAACTTCAGGGAAACGGGAAGTGTGTCTGAAAAAAGATGTGGACGACCACGGACCTCTCGAACACCAGAGAACATAGAGGCTGTCAGACGGTCCGTTTTGCAGTCTCCCAGGCGCTCTGCACGCAAGCACCACGCAAACAACGTCCACTACTTGCAAGATATTCTCTTTAAGACTATGAGATTTAACCCTTCCCATGTTGTAGTTTCAGAATCCAAAAATAAAATTTTTGTATCTCGAATAGGTTTTTTGTTATTCACCTTAAAATTTAGGGAGGTTATTTTGCCCCACCCTGTACCTTCATACAACACGGCATAAACCGCATACAACACAAAAGCAGTAGTAAGGAAACAGGATATTGATACATACATACACAACTTGCGTAGGGGTATACAGTCCCGTTTCTTGCTGTGACGACAACGACCAGACTTAATGGTTCCACAACGGGATTTTTTCGTCAATTATTCTGCCACTGGCCTTCAACAAAACTGAACATGCACATTAATGTAAAGTAAGAGTTCATTTACTTTCCCTGACGAAATGCTGAGACAACAGAACTCGTGAAACCACAAAACACAATTAACCCCAACGACCGATCAACAGCATACACGCCAATTCACCAGTGCTAACCACCTCTGGACAAAACACGAATCCGGTTATCTGTCTGGCCTCGTAATGACAGGACGCAACGTCAGTCTTGAATAATATAAGTTATGTTCCGACTGTATACAACCGACAAAGCCCGCATCACTGAACACTTCTCAACGAATCGACAAGAAAGACAGACTTCTGCAAATTTAATTTCCGTGCGGCCTCAGGTCAAATTCCCTCCCCTCAATATCGATTACGAACTTCACGTACTGTACGAACGTAAAAATAAAGGAAACAGAGTGACTACCAACCGCGCTTAGAAAATATACCCGCTGCATTATTTCTTTTGCTTTTCGTACAGACATCGAAACTTTAAAACATCTTATTCCAAATTAAGATCCGTATGACCCAATTTCACTTGTTTATATTTTTTCTAACGGATAATTCAAGGTTTTAAAGCCAATCCATAAAAAGGCACACAACTAAGCACAAAATAATACACTTTTTATAAACAATTACATGACAAGTGCATCTCTCCAAGAACTGTGTGTGTGTGTGTGTGTGTAAATGAACAGATGAACACCATGACAGCAATCCGGCGTTGCAACATCTTCTCATCAGTCTTACACTATGTAAAACAATTAACAGTTTATAGGCAGCGTCAAAAGTAACTACACCGTGAATTCCATAAATCTTGTCTAGTATGTGCATACAATATTTTACTGCAAAAAATCAAGTTTAAAACATAAGTATACATTGTGCGTATGTGTGCAGTAAAATGCTGCAAAGGATTAAGTTCATAACATGGTAAGTTTCAAACTCACTGCACAATTATTTCTGGCTGGTCGGTGTCCCGGTCGAGATTCGTACCCGAAACCTTTCGAATCGAAGGCCACCTTGCACTGTGCATGCAGTATAATTCCGAAGCCCTTTAGACAAGGACAAGCCATAACTTGGGTTAATGCAAAATATTCAAGATCAGGTGTGGTGTGTGGGCCCCACTTATACTCCTCATTCATTTCAGAGTTCTCGTGGGGATCACAATACAAATACTTATGCGTAGGTCGACTGTCTCTGTAAAACCTTCTGAAGAACAGTGTTTGGCCAGAAGGTGCCAAACCCTGTCCTCACCTCATTCATCTTTTCCCAATAAATTCGGTGGTTTGATAAACAACCGTCAGTTTTCCTTCCACATCTGGATATTATCGAGCATATCTAAAATTAACACACATGCTGATGACCGCAGAATACACCCACAGTGCTTGGCTTCTTGATCCCATCAGGTTGTTCTACGTGGCTGAACACATTTACGTGACCAAAATTGAGTCCTTATTTGGTCACGTTTGAGGAAGCTTGCTCCCAAGATAGTACGATCTGTACCAGAGGCTGCAACTACAGTTTTATGTACTCCTGACGATGGGCGCGACGGACGCCCGAAACATGTAGACTAATTTAGCAGTAAATAAATATCTGCTTACTGTTGCATCTCGTTGGATTTCTTCAGCCTAAGCAAGCATTATTCGCCTAACAACTGAGACATATGACTTGACTCTAGTGGTCAACATCGCGGCCCGTACCTGCATTCTCACTAAAAGAGCCCTCGGTAACCAATAGGCAGGAGGCTGGGTGGGTCTCAGGGCCAGTCGAAATACTTTGGAAAACAGAGTATCTTTCACTCGCGTCACGAACAGATTACAGATTCCCTTGTCCAGCCCACAGTCTGGTCACTATAGCGACTAAGCTATCCCGACCGCCATATGTATATGTATATGTGTGTGTATGTATGTATGTATGTATATATATATATATATATATATATACAGGG
>Ga0123352_10022476_pt1 | contig 10059 bp, 10 predicted proteins | sample TergutLab28metaG_FD_89700 | JGI IMG/M metagenome (GOLD analysis project Ga0123352, IMG submission 89700) | Labiotermes labralis P1 segment gut microbial communities from Petit-Saut dam, French Guiana - Lab288 P1 | ecosystem: Host-associated > Arthropoda: Insects > Digestive system > Gut ...
AAAAGCAATCATCTCTGCAAATGTCATTATTTTTTCTGTAGTGCAACAGCCCAAATTGTTTTGATGTGTGCTGGTCCGTGCATCATTGTGATAACTGAAGAATAAGAACCAAATAGATGCTACTTATTATTTTATTGTACTTCTTATAGGCTCAACATGTTTCGGGCATTACTATGCCCATCATCAGGAGCTCACAATTATAAAGTTGATTACCACATTGGTCGTTTCCTTCTTGGTTTGCTGTAAGTTGGAAGTTAGGTGCGGGTAGGCTGGAGTATTGTCCGGGCTGCAGGCTAAAGCACAAGTCGTGCTTTAGCCTGCAGCCCGGGCACCACTCCAGCCTACCCGCTAAAGCACGACTCGTGCTTTAGCCTGCAGCCCGGACACTACCCCAGCCTACCCGCACCTAACTTCCAACCTACAGCAACCCAAGAACGAGACGTCCAATGTGGTAATCAACATTACAGTCTTGAGCTCCTGATGATGGGCATAGTAATGCCCGAAACATGTTGAACCTATAAGAAGTACAATAAAATAATAAGTAGCATCTAGTTGGTTCTTATTTTCAGGTACCTAAAAATGTGGTTTTTTGACGTCAAAAACCTAATTGTTTTAAACTAAACGAAACTGGATGTTACCACGAGGCATTACACCTTCCTAATTTAACGCAAGGTGTGTACAAACTAAGCCAAGAAGCCATTTAAAAGCTAAGACTATGTGAGGTCCTAACACATTCCAAACCAACAGCCGTCTTTGTTTTAGTTTCAAGAACGCGTGACAAGGATCAATCACGTGGTAACGAAATACAACGTCCTCCGTCGCACGAATGAGCTGGTCATCACGAAAGTTTCCGATTAGTGGTGGCTGGTGGTGGTTGTTAGGATAACTGAATCCTCGCACAACTCTTATCACAAAACCGTGAATAAAATTGGCCCATGAAACGCGTGAATTTCTTCACTGGCAGAAAGACTAACAACTTTCACTTCCTGCACAGAACCCAGGGTAAAGGTAAAGATAAAGGCCATACACTTGATATCAACCTTTTTTTTTTACAGTAAGTCTTCAAAAAATACGTAGGTTATTCGGAAAGTAAGTACCGTCTGCGCATCTCTCTCGCGCATCCTCGAGACTGTCACTTTGCGCATGCGCAGTGACTTCCTCTATCAATTGAGAAGCCACAGACGCCATTTCGTGAAATACAGCGGAACGGTACTTACTCTTTGAATAAGCCTCGTATGTTGGAAAAATTAATATAATTTAGCCACATTGATGCCCTTACTCACTAAACACTACTTCTCAATTCGCCTGTTACCTACAGATATTTCTGTGTACTCTAAAGGCAGAAACTCACAGTTCCTACACTAAAAACCTCCATTATGTACGAAACGGCGTAACATAACGAGAAAAACAAGGGCCCACAAATTTTACAAAACGTTTGGTGCCACCTACAATTCACAGGGCGCATAAGGGTAAAATGGAGCAAAGTTCCATACAAAGGACCCGCAGTTTTGGAGTGACCTGTGAACTTCACTGTCGTCTGGGCCTTTCTGCTAGGTGCGTATGAAATGACACCTTTTTTTGAGTGTAAAGATACAACTGCAGTAAATATTAGGCGCCCCCGTAAAATATTTAGTCGCCCGGGTAACGAAGTGCCCAAAATTTGTGCACCCGTGAGGTAAGGTTCAGATTTTAATGCATTGTTCAGAATTTAGACAACATCGGCCCACTGTACTAGCTTAATCAGCAGCGATTTAAATCCAGACAAACACAACACTGGAACTCCGTACGTTCATCGCCCGTAAGGAGTTCCATTGTTGTGTTTGTCTGCATTTAAATCGCTGCTGATTGTACGTTCATCGTCCGTAAGGAGTTCCAGTGTTGTGTTTGTCTGCATTTAAATCGCTGCTGATTGTTCAGAATGTTTACATGTTCAGTCTCAAAACAGGCGTGCAATGCGGCATACTGCATACGCGTGAATAGCTTTAAACCATTACAATTCTATCGGTTGACACATCTAGTGTATAGCTAGTGAAGTGCTACATTTGGAGCATAGCTTTATATGGTGCTGAAAATTGGACGCTTCGGGCAGTAGATCAGAAACACCTGGAAAGTTTTGAAATATGGGTGCTGGAGAAGGATGGAAAAGATCAGTTGGACCGATCATGTGAGAAATGAAGAAGTATTACTTAGAGTCAAGGAGCAGAGGAATATCCTACATGAAATAAATAACCGGAAGGCTAACTGGATTGATCACATTTTGCGTAGAAACTGCCTTCTACAATGGGTAATTGTAGGAAAGATAAAAGGGGGGATAGAAGTGACAGGAAGACGAGGAAGAAGACGTATGAAGCTACTGGATGACTATAAAGAAAGGAGAGGATACTCTCATTTGAAGGAGGAAGCTCTAGATCGCACTGTGTGGAGAGCTGTGTTTTTGAAGAGGCTTTGGACCTGTCTAAGACAGACTATTGAATGAATGATGAATGAATGAATGAATTTAAAAACCGTCCCGCATTTACGCGTTATGTCCGATCATTCCAACAAACATGAATTACGTCACTATACAACATTAAACGATCGGTCTTGCTAATTAGAGGGCACTGTGTTATCTGTGAGGTACGAACAAAATCTGCGTACACATACACACATAAAGTAGACACATTTGTTCTCAAAAGTACAGTTACTTCTAAACGAAAAATGTAGCCCACCTGCCATTTTGTGGGAGAACACTGAAGGCAGTTGACTAATTACACTGTACTAAATACCGCAGTTATAACGACCTCTTCGTAACTGTATTTTTTTTTTCCTGTGGCGCTGCGGTCCAACGCGGGACATGTCCTCCTCATTCTTGAGGTTTCTAGATCACACACAACGACGCATCATAGTCGGTAGGACTCCTCCGGACGAGTGATCAGCCCGTCGCAGAGACCTCTACCTGACAACACATAACACTCACAACAGACAAATTTCCATGCCCCCGGTGCGATTCGAACTCACAATCTCAGCAGGCGAGCGGCCGCAGACCTACGCCTTAGACCGCGCGACCACTGGGACCGGCTTCGTAACTGTATTAGGACAAGCAAATTATCTTCGCAAGTTCTGCATTTACGAATACAGTTCTTTCTTACGTTCACTACATTGTCAGCAGTTTTCACATCCATTCTTTGCTTCAAAAAACAACAGTTCAATACAGCATCACCCCAATTCAACCGGTGTTCAATTCCGGAAACCCACCTCGTGGCCGCCCCTGGGGCCTACCACGCATTACGTCCAATGCGTTGCTCGGGAAGAATATCGACAGTGCAGATTAACCCTCCAGTGACACTAGGCTGTACATACTAAATACCGCACAATACGGGGGACTAATTAATTTGTACTTCCCTTACATACATTCACGGGGCCCGCGGTAGCATAGTGGTTAAGGTGCTGTGCTACAAATCGGAAGGTCGCTGGTTCGATTCCAGATGGTGTCACTGGAATTTTTCATTGACATAATTCTTCCGATCGCACTATGGCCCTGGGGTCGACTCAGCCTCTAACAGAAATGAGTAACATGAGTATTTCCTGCGGGTAAAAGCGGCCGGTGCGTAAGGCTGACAACCTTACCTCTATTCTGGGCCAATGTCACGTAATCTGGGAACCTTAACTTCCTGGAACCCTGTGGGCACCTCGGGCCTGTAATGGGACTGATTTATCTACAGGGTGGGCCCAAAGTAGGTATATAGTATATAGTTAATTACTGTATACCTACTTTTGGCCCACTCTCTATATACATTCACAAGCGTACGGTGCATCGAGTCCGAATGAATTTCAAATATTAGAGGTCCGTACGGTACGAGGCCGGCGACATGTGATGAATAAAAGGTCCGTACAGTGCACCGACAGCCTCCTCAATGGGCACTGGGGCTCTTTCATGGGGGTAAAGCAGCACAGACGTTACGCTGACCACCCACCTCTATCTACTGCCGAGATTAAGCACGAAAAGTAATATGCCCCTATGCCTGAACTGTCATGTAATGGGTCGACCTTTGCCTTTACACTGCACCGAAGCCGGCACCCAGTGGTTAAGAGTACTTGTAACTCTCCTTCCGCACAATACATTCCTTCGTAAGCCCACTGCATCAACTAAACGCCCTCAGTGCCCAGGCTGAGCACTCACATGTAGGGCAGTGTGGTGCTGTAGAGACGCTGGAAATAGTAACATCAGAGCGTCTTTCCAAATAAACATATTTCACATTTCACGGGCCATTAGCAAGGCGTCAGTTGCGAACCACAGCTGTGGAACATGTTGCTACTACTTCGTTCAGGAAACTAATAGGATCTTTCTCGGGGATACTTTAATTTACCCCTCTCTGTTCACTCTCTTTTAAAATAGCTGACGCGATGTGAGACATAAACAACAAAATTAAATAAAATCCAACATAAACTATAAACACAGGGACGAGCATCCAATAATTTCGAAACTTTCTGACTTGTGGTCTGCTGTCAAAACGAAGATATGTGACTGGGCCATTACAGTGATACCTCGGCTAACGAAGATAATTCGTTCCGGAATCATTCGTTAGCCGAAATCTTCGTTAGCCGAAACGTGATTTCCCGTTATGTTATCAGGCGTCTCACTTCTCGCTATCTCGAACGTAAATAACCCAGTCGGGTTGGTGGGTCTCCCTTATGTGATGTGGTCTGCTCATTTCTTTGTCACACACATACAGACGGAAAAGATACGCTCCTGGAATGGCCCGACCGTTCATGTTTGCTGCTTTATGTTAGCGCAAGCATCCACTAAAGCATTCGTTAGCCGAATCCGAAAAACAGCGAAAAAAAATCTTCGTTACCCGAAAAATTCGTTAGCAGGGTCACTCGTTAGCCGAGGTATCACTGTATAACGGTCAACTTCTGAGCTCCTTTACTTACGCGCCATTCGACAACTGGGCGATAGCGTGAATCTATAGACTGTGCGGGAGTTTGCAGATTTTTAGACTTTTAACATGATAGGCACATTTTTACTCTCTGCCGATCCCAAGTGGCCGCGCGGTCTAAGGCGTGGGTCTGCGGCCGCCCGTTTTTCTGGGATTGTGTGTTCGAATGCCGCCGGGGGCAGTGAGGTCTGTCTTGTGAGTGTTGTGTGTTGTCAGGTAGAGGTCTCTGCGCCGAGCTCATCACTCGTCCAGAGAAGTCCTACCGAGTTTGATGTGTCTGAGTGTGATCGTGAAGCCTCGACAATTTGGAGGCCCTGGCCCAATAGGAGCTGTCCAGCCATAAAAAAAAATCTTACCCTCTTACCCTTTACCCCTCCATGTTCTCATTTCTTATATTACTCCTTTTCCGCCTTCATTACTCGTCGACTTCTAGTGATTCTTATTTCCTAGTCTTCTACATAATTTGTTCCCCCACATCCTTGGCCAACTCTTACAACAATGTATCAAGCCGAACGTAGTTGCGAAGCAACGCAGAATTTAATACGTCATTCATCGTCATGACATGCGCATGGTAATCCTCTCAGGACGATCCGGTATCAAACCGTTCATGTTCAGGTTTGTTTATATCACGAGTCAGCATTGCCAGAATGGGATTATGCTGCACTTCGCACAGAAACGGCATCTAAACTTTAAATTTACAAACAGGCCTGTAATTAGCATGCTGGTGCCAATAAACAACGAGGATTTTGAAACTGTTTACTCTGTGTATTTTAATCATCTTATTGTCTGTTACTAAACCAACCAGACACGCATACAACGTACACAACAGTACAGTCTTTTATCTCTCCAACATATTTCTGCATTGTTACGCTGTCTTCCGGGAGTTGGTACACAAAGTTTTAAAACATCCGTAATATTGTCTACATAGCATTCCTCAGTTACGTTCAACTTTCAAGGTGGTGATACACAGAGTCTGTAACACATTATAGGGGTATTACGTTCTTACAGTTGTACACCATCCATGCTTGTTGAGTTACAATGTATTACAGACCACGTGTGTCACCACTCTGCACACTGAACTTACATCCGAATGCTACATATACAAGTATTACGAATGTAGTCTACCATAATTTTGCTAGTTTCAAAACTTAGGTGTAAAAACTCCCTAGGGGTGCCTCAGTAGCGCCGAAACATGCTGGGCAGATAAAAGTTTATACAACTGTGTATGTTGTTATGTACACTGGGTTGGTTTTAGTCACACTGCAGTCTGTCTTACGACAGGTCCACAGCCTCTTCCACAGCCAGCTCTAGTGCTACTTCTTTCCACTTCCCGTATCATCTCTTTTCCTTAAAGTCATCCAGTAGCTGCTTATGTCTTCTTCTCCGTCGCCTCACTTATATCCTTCCCTCCAACTTTCCTTCAATAACATATTTTAGAAGGAAGTTCTTAGTTGCTTTAGTAAAATAAAATAAATATGGATTAGTCTGTGCACATTCGAAGTCCCTGAAGCATCACACAAAACTATGAGACCCCGTGCACATATGCACAGTCGTAAGGCACAACGACCGTGTCTAGAAGTCCTTGAAACACAGGACATCACATAATAAGACTCCGTAAACGCATCCACAGTCCTTGACACGTGTAACAGCGCACAATAGAATTGCAGCCCACGTGATGAGGAATAAATTAAGTGCATATGATACTGACTCTTCCGGAGGTTGGGAAAATCTTCCGAGAAAATATCGAAGTCAGCCGCTCCGCAAAATATTGTAAGGAAAATACAGAAGTCGATAATATATATCCACGTTACGACAGGGATGCAGTTTATCACCCACTTTATTTAAAATATATATTCATAATGCTTTAGAAAATAGGCAGAAGAAATGTGCAAAGATGGGACTAGACGACCATGTATTCAATGCTATTTGCAGATGACCAATTACTAATTGCACAAGATTATGAGGATTTAGAATACATGACAAGGAAATTAATAGATGAGTATGAATTGTGGGACTTGAAACTAAATGTTAAAAAGCTAAATATATGGCCACAGGAGACACATTGAGAGATTTACAACTAGATGAGGGAAGGGGATAATAAGTCATGCAAATGAATATACCTATTTGGGGGTAAGAATAACCAAAGATGAAAATCACGAGCCAGAAATTAATGATAGAATTAATACAGGACGAGCAGCTATAACAAAGCTAAACAGCATTTTGTGGGACCGTGATGTGACCCCCAAAACAAGGACTCGTATTTATCATGCAACAGTTAAGAGTACAATTAAATATGCAGCAGAAACAGGGTGTTTAAAAGCAAAAACGGTAGCAAAACTAAATTCCATAGAAATGGACTTTTGGCGACGCTCGGCTCGAATTTCCAGGAAAGACAAAATTAGGAATACTATTATTAAACAAAAAATGAATGTAGTACGGTCTCTTTTGGACGATATCAAAACCAAACAACTCCAATGGCATGGACATGTTCAAAGAATGGAAGAGGGGAGATTATCAAAAGAAGTTATGAAATGGAGCCCACCAGGAAGAAGAAAACGAGGTAGACCTAAACTTACCTGGGCGGAAAGGATTAGAGGACTGATGGGGGAAAAGGGATTAATGGAAGAAGACTGGAATGACAGAGGCAGCTGGAGGAAGAAGATAATATGATTGTAAAATTGGCGCAGGAAGACGTGGAAACATTGTACAGCCTGCTAAATAAATAAATAAACAATTCGGTTCATTCAGTCTTGAATATAAAATATCCTGGTTGTACATTACGACACGAGAAAACACTAGTATTGCGCTACGGCCCTAGCAGCACCCTTAATCGCGTGTGCATGCACATAAGTCTAACATCTATTATTCATTATGCAGTCATTCCTCGACAGAAGAAAACAGTGTACAACATACGTTACCAGGTAACACTGCATCAGCATGGGCAAGTCACCGATACTAATGAGACAGGCGTGGACAGAGCAGTACTTACCTGAAAAGATAATACAATGACATTTAAGAATATAAACCAAAATATACATAAATACTGCAAGCAGAGAAAAACATGTTTAAGGAGCAAACGGAAAGCAACGACAGGCAGAACTCTAAAGAAAGGTGGCGCTCATCCATGTCAACGCTGTACAAAATATTTTAGCTGTTATCAAAAACGCTAAATCTTCATTACTACATGCTGATCCACTGCTGTCGCTTCTTGGGCTGTCTGTAACGAAGCTCAAAACACTCGGCTGAAGGAGGACACAAGTCGTTAATCATCAGTTACTACAAACGACTGGCAAGAAGTCTTAAAACAGTACTGAAACATCGTCAACACATCTTTTGTTACTATTAATAAATAACTTGTCACATTATCTCTAGCAACACGTTTCGATTTTAGTCATCTTCGGGCTAATCTGATAAAATATAAAACGTACAAATTCATGCTTCAATTTTGAAAAGAGATGTCAATTCCTTACAAAAGGTGCGTTTAGTACAAACTACCTTAAATCTCGCTTCTGCATTATATACTACGTACAGTTTTTCTCACAGGATCTTCAAGAAGTGGGATGGGGTTAGGGGCATGGATTGGATTGATCTGGCTCAGGATAGACAGTAGGCGGGCTCTTGTGAAAGCGGTAATGGACGGTTCCCTAAAATTAGGGAAAACGCTCGTCTAGCTGAGAACCCTGTTACATTCTCAGGAAGGGTTCTACTCCACTGAGTTTTTACAGTTTGGCTTATATCTTACAATTTCCCAACAATTTATATTGGTTATAATTGATATATTTTTCTAATATTTTCCCTTGTTGGTTTTCTTTCTTCCATGGCAAAGTGTGTTCTCCTCTTTAGCCTAAGTCCAAGCGGGATATCGTAATAAGGTACTTCTTTCTACACGTCCTTTTCATTTGCTACAGGTCTCTGTGTTCAGTAAGAAGAGTTAAAATGACTGAGGTCAACTGCTGCTTCATGTTCCACTTCCCATACTGTATCGACTTGCTAAGGGCATTTTACGGAAGATCAACAATTAATGTATACAACGCCCTCTTCTTTGCTACAGCAAATTGATAATTACGGCCTCACCGTTTCAGCCAACCTGCTCGGTCAGACTGTACACCACACATTATTTATACATACAGCCGGTAAACCTTACCGAAGGACAACAGAACAAGCACTTCATCAGTTCGAAATTTCTTGGAGGTGTGTTATTAAATATCTCTACCAATATCTACGGCTATACAGTGTCGATGACGAAAGAACGAGTATGGAGTATTTAATAATAGACGAAAACCGAAGTGCTGTGACCTACGTCCCAGTGCCAATATACTGTCTTCGAGTCAGGGCAGGTTTATGGGCCCCACCGTTCGGCTGGGGGGGGGGGGAAGGGGTCAAAGGCATTTCGGATGTACATTCTTACATATCTCTACATAAGCTGACAGTTCAGAAGTAAGCTTTGGTTGAGGCAACAGAACATTTATTTTCGTTCTGGACCCAGAAACATCTTCAAACGGCCGACGGCCGGTTTCATATGCGCCTTGGCAACGTACCAACATAAAATTCGCTCAGTACCTTCGGAGCAAACCATTACACCATACGAAACACAACATCGGGTGGAGTGGGCGAAGTAACCTACAGACGGGCGGACACACTTGCTCTGTCCGTTACGTGTCTGTTCCACGTGCACAATATTTACAGCGTATCTTGGTCCAGTGCAATACACTGACGAGTTGGGAGACATTGAGAGATTGTATTCGGTTATTCTGACGTCGCGGATCAAACCTGTAGTTCACTTAGTCGACAACAGATTGAGCAGCAGGCAGATTGCTTCTGATCGGTCTTCCATATTTCATGCTAAAGACGTTAAGCACACCCGTGAAAAGCGCCTATTATATTCGCGTCATGACGGTGTATCCGTCCGTCTATCCGCGGTATTAACGCGGCTCTCACTTGAATGATTTCAAGGAAATTTGAAATTTGGTACTTCCAAGGAAATCTGTCGAGAAACTCCAAATTTGGTCGAAATCGGACATAAATGTTGGCCACTTTACATGAAGATCTAAAAGAGCTCCACTGTTGCTGGCAACATAAATGTTGGCCACTTTACATGAAGATCTAAAAGAGCTCCACTGTTGCTGGCAACATAAATGTT
>Ga0123352_10022478_pt1 | contig 10058 bp, 12 predicted proteins | sample TergutLab28metaG_FD_89700 | JGI IMG/M metagenome (GOLD analysis project Ga0123352, IMG submission 89700) | Labiotermes labralis P1 segment gut microbial communities from Petit-Saut dam, French Guiana - Lab288 P1 | ecosystem: Host-associated > Arthropoda: Insects > Digestive system > Gut ...
CAAAATATGCCACCCACTAGCTGTCTGTTGTCCAGTGCTTTCAAGATATTATTTGTAAGGTGGTAAATAGCTTTCTCTGTAGAATAGTTATTTCTAAATCCATACTGTTCATTTGCTAGTATTTCATAGCGTGTTACATGGTCATATAATCGATTGTATATTACTTTTTCAAAGATTTTTTAAAGGAAGGTTAATAAAGAAATAGGCCTATAATTTGATAGCTAGTGTTTATCACCCTTTTTGTAAATAGGGACTACTTGTGAGTATTTTAATCACGTGGGAAATATTCCAGTAATCACTGACTTGTTGCACAAGTATATGAGTGGAGAAATAATGTAAGGTGCAATAATTTTTAAGATTTTAAAGGGTACTTCGTCATAACCACATGAACTCTTCCATTTTAAGGTCTGGATAATGTCTTTTATTTCTTTTGCATTTACCGGTGCCAAATTGAGCTGTGGATATGGTTTGTTAAACAATAAGTACAAGTTGCTAAGTGCCTGTAGGTTTGTATTCATATCATTTGTTTGGTATGTGTTGGTGACATTAATAAAGTAATCATTGAAAACCTTAGCCAGGTCATGATAGTTTTTTATGGATTTACCTTCAAGAGTTAAGGGTAATTTATCTTTGGAGACTCTAGTATTTGTTTCGGTCTTTACCATATTCCACATGGTTTTGGATTTATTTTTAGAACGCATAATAAGGTTATTGAAGTGATGCCTTTTGGCCATCTTGATAACTTTAGATAGGATTTTACAGTATGTTTTATAACAAATTTTTATCTTGAGGTTATTTGTGTCTTTACATAACATGTAAAGATCCCTTTTATGATGACAAGATATCTTAATTCCTTTGGTTAACCAACCTTGGTTTATATGTTTCTTGTAATATTTTTTAAGAGGGAAACTGTGATTGAAGATCCTAAGATATTCGTTTAAAAAATTATTAAAACTTAGTTCCATATCTTCTTCACTAAAGGTATTTGGCCACTTTTCTTCACTTAAGTGTAGTTTAAATTGTGCTATATTAGTTTATTTGTCTTATAGTTGTGGGCTGTGTTTTTTGTGATCGTATATTAATGTTTCGTAATACCAATACCAGTATTTGTGTGTCATGGTCTGATGGGCCATTGATGAGAGATTCTATCAAATAGTTTGAATTTGATTTTTTATTCATAAAAATATTGTCAGTAGCTGTACTAGAGTGTTTGGTAATTCTAGTGGGAAAGTTTACTGCACTTTATAAGTTATATGTTGCCAGTAAGGAGTTTAGTTTAATTTTATAATTGGAGGCCTTAAGATAATTAATGTTGACATCACCATAGATAATTACATTTATGGAATTTGTGTATAGTTTATTAAGTAGGGATTCAAGTAAATAAAAGTTTCGAAGTTTCCTGCTGGTGGCCTATATATACATAGAATACAAAGAACATTGTTTAGGATTTTAAATTTTAAAGCACAAGCCTCTAGGTCGTGCTCATTACAGTATTCAGTTAGGTCAATAGGTGTACATGATAACATGTACAAATATTCCCACTCCGCCAAATTTCCAAGTTTTTCTACAATACTTATGACCTGAATTAAACGAACGGCGTGTATGACTGTGGTGTCGTGTGGCCAAGTGTTTGCTGTGTTGCACGTTGCGGCTCTGTTTGTTTGCTGGGTTTTTGAGGCAGTAACCTGTTCTTTTTCACTTTCAGCGCATTTGGTGAGTTGTTTTGTAGATTTAATACTATTGAGCATTCTTGTAAAATAGACGTATATAGTTATGAGTGGTGTCTGCTTTTACAGGGGGATTAGAATGTCGAATTACAGGGATTCTGGATCTGCTTACTGCAGCCAGCATATGTTGGAGACCGATTTAATATCAGATGAAAATGCAGACCTGAACAGGTTGGCAGTGTGTTTGTGTTCATCAGCCCCACTCCCTCATTCAACTGCACAACTCTCGGAGCCGTTCTCATGTACTCCGCGTCTGGGATCCGTGTCATCTTCAGGTTTCCATACAAACCAGCCGTTGCCAACGGCAACCAACAAGTTTTCAGACAAAGAAACCTCCATCCCCATCGGCGTAGTACATGAGAATGCTTGTAGTGGAGAACTTGGAAGAATAAAGCCTCAAACTGCAAAGTACAAAGTATGTCATTCTGTACTAAAGAAGCTCGATTTGGATGCAGTTGGAGATCTCACTCCAAGGAAACTGAAACTGTACAACACCCTTCAGACCAACAACACTTCGCTTCACAAGCTTAAAAAAAAATACAGGACAAAAGAGTTGAAGGAGATTTGTCGGTTGGTTGGTAGTCCTCTAATACAGTCTCTTTCTGCTTCTTTGAATGCAGAAACTTCCAGATTCTTGTCATCAGTTTTTAGGAACAGGCCTAAGGGCAGGTGGTGGAGTTGCAAGGAAAAGGTGTTGTGTCTCTCTACTCTAAAACGTAACCCAAAATCTTATACCTTTCTCCAGTCTCTCTTTTCTCTCCCTTCTAAACAAACCCTACAATCTATACTTAATACTGTTTGCTTTCAGACAGGCATCAATACACATGTGTTTAATACACTCAGGGATACAGTACAAACAATGCCTGATAAAGATCACGTGTGTTGTCTCATGTTTGACAAGAAGTCAATCAGAGAGAACTTGTGTTTTAATCAGAAGCTTGTATGTATTGAGGGATTTGAGGACCTTGGAAGCCAGGGCAGGACAAGCAATATTGCAAATCGTGCCCCGGTTTTCATGCTGCATGGTCTGTGTCAAAAGTGGAATTAGCCAGTAGCTTACTACTACTACACATGGGAGCACATTGGGTGAGATGCTTGTTCATTTTTTGAAGGAGGTCCTTGGTGCCTGCCAGAATTCTGGACTGGTAGTTGTTGCAATTGTGTGTAACATGGGTGCCAACAATGTCAAGGCCTTGAAACTGTTGATTGTTTCTGCAAAGCAACCATTCTTCACATTCCAGAGTCAAGAAATTGCAGCAGTATTTGATCCGCCCCATCTTCTCAAGTACACCCGTGACCTTTTCCAAACACGTGATGTGGTGAGTGTAGGGTTTGAGGTTGTCAATAGTGAGGGGCTTTCTGGTATTGCTAAGTGGGAGGACTTGCTGAAGATTTATGAGTCTGACAAGAAGAATTTGATCCGTGCGCTGAGTAAAGTGACTGACAGCCACCTGCATCCTGACGCACAAACTGCCAGGAAGGTCAGCTTTGCTGCACAAGTAATGTGCAGGACTGCAGCAGCATTGATTGTAATGATGACGTCTGCCAGTAAGGAATATGGAACTGCAAAGTATAATCCTGCTTAAGTTTATTGACAGCAGTGTCATGTAATGCAGTTGTAAGAGTTGCTTGTATTTCATAAAACAACCAGTTTTTAAAAAGAGTTTCATTGTTTTTTTAATGTTCCTTTCAGGTACCTTGGACAGGAGATCTCTGGCTACAGCCATGTTTGTCAAAGAGGTTTATGACCTCTTCAACAGCTTCAATGGAGTTGCAGACAATTGTGAGCAATGGAAGGTTTTACGCTGCTGTCTTAGCAGTAACAGTGACCACTTAAAATACTGGAGAAATGCAATCAATAGGGTAAAAACTGGACCTTTCTCAACAAGAAATCTGAATGGATTCTTCCACCTCCTGCACAGACTGGCTGCTTAATTACAATTGGTGCAGTGCAGCATGTGTGGAGGAGGGTGAGAAAGGAGAAGAAGTTCAAATAACTTGAGACCCGTAACCTGAATCAGGATGCTCTTGAGAATGCATTTGGCGCTATTTGTTTACACTGTGGTGCAAACAATAACCCATCCGTTGGACAGTTTGTAGGTGCCTTGAACTGTCATCTTTAATGGTTGTACTTATAAAGGTCTCGATGGCACTGCTTGTGAGGATGATGGTGCCAGTCTTCTGGATAACCTACACTCCTTTCTCAAGCCATCCAGAGCTTCCTCACCAAGTCCATTGACAAGTCTTGACAAGGTAACCACTGACAGTGCCCCATACATTGTTCATATTGTGAAGGAAACACAGGTGGAAGCACGTGCTACTGTTTATGCAAATGACATGGCAATGTTTTTGGTAGCACATGTCAGTGGTATTGCCATGCAATTGCTACACGGTGGCAGCTGTGATGCATGCAAAGCATGTCTGATATCTGAAGTGCCATCATCGACTGATGTCTACATAGGTTTCAGGGGGTACAGCAGTACTGTGCAGTCTCTTATCTGTCCAACTGAGAAATTGGTCAGTACTGTTGGTTCTGCTGTCACTGTTTTGGAGAGTGTGATGTCAGAAGTGGATCACCTTAAGTCAGTTGAATTGCATGTTGCAAATGCCATTAGGACAAGCGTTGACTTTGACTGGATTAGATTAACTGGATGTTCTCTTCATTACCAAGGACTGGAGGAAGGAATTGTGACAGGCATCACAAAGATATTAATTCCTTGGTGGTGTAAGTGGAAGAATCAGTCATTGAGGATGCAAGTCAGGTCAGGGCCATAAAGAGGAAGTTTCAAAATTTACCCAACTAGTAGGTCGGTATGAAAGTAATGACTTACTTTTGCTTTGTCAGTACATGTCTAGGTGTCTGAGTGGACAGGATGAGAACAGCTGTTAAATTGCTTGTAAAATCCAGTTGATGGTGTTAGTATGCTGTAGAGGCCGTTTATAAATTCTTGATGCATTTTGATGAAGGATTTGAAATATTTAAATGGTTGTCATATGTTTATTATTACATATTTAAGTACTGTTAATACAGTTGTTAGGCCACCCATTTCAAAACACTGTTGTTGTGAAAACTTAAAACATGTGTGCTGTAGTTCTCTCAGTTGCATTTTAATGCATTTTTGTGCTTCTTTATGTTATTAATGTTTTTTTTACACATATTTAATAAAGCCCTGAGCAAAAAGAATAAGAGCATGAAATCAGGTGGCATCATGTCCATTCTTGATTAAGCTCTTCCTGTCCAACCTTCAGGAGAGATTTCATTGAGGTATTTCACACAACATGTGCAGAGTGAGGTGGTGCCCTATCTTTTTGCAAAACAACAGTATCAAAATAACACCATCCCATGGTCATGGTTCCAGAAACTGTTACATCATCTCCAGTTAAATGGTAACACCAACTATACCTTCTGAAAACATGACAGGACCATAGATTATAGCCTGCGTGAAATGTAACCATGCATTTACTTTTGGTGTGTGCTATTCAGAAGTTGCATTTGGCTACTTTTGTGCACGCCCGCTGACCATATATGTGAAATGAGGCTTCATCACTGGATGAAATGTTGCAAGGTTGTCATTTTCTTCGGTGTCAAGAACATTTTGATACGTGGCTCAACAAGCTTCATAATTGTATTAAAGTTGTCCATTCCATGCATTTTTGAGATCAGTATACTCAGTACTGAGTACATTGAAGCTTCATAATCTTTGTTTTCTAATCTATGAAGTACATAAGTGTGGTAGGTTCATTTCTTCAGTTTGGGATGAAAAGTGTTCAGCACACAACCATTTGGTTAAATGATGTTTTATGCTGTAGGACAGGCCCACACAACTTGGAAAGTGGTAAGGGCACTATAGCTCCAAAGAAACAGCTTAAGGCTGCAGGGGTAGATTGGTGGGGGGGATAATTTATTAATAATGCCCATATTAAATAAAATAAATAATTTTTATTATTATTTATGATTCATGGGAAAAGGAAAAAAAATCTTCTGTTGACAGAAAACAATCATTTTATTTTTAAGCACCTTGCGAACTTAACAAGAGATATTACTACTCTTTCGGCAACAAGCTTGTGATTTTTGGGTGTCATTTATGAGGTCTTTGTTTTAAAAATGTCTTCCAAATGGTTGTTAGTAAGAGATGAACATTGTCTTTATTCATGTTTATGGTGGAGATTTAAATAAAAACAAATACTGTTTCAAAAAGTCGTTGACTGCACAGCAAGTTTGAGAGGATGACACGTGGCTTGTAGACTATGTTTTGCATGCCTGATATACTAGTCTGCTTGATTGCCTGCTGAATATGACGGTATCCTCAGATGTGGATGGTCTGCCCAAGTGTTTCTCGCCTGTAACATGTCTTATTCATTGAAATTGATTTATGTCCAGATATTTACTTTTGTTTGAAGCCATTTTTAAAATTAGTGTTTAAATGTATGTACTCTTCTTATGACAGTGTATATAACCATGCATGGACAATAGCTAGTCTTTCTTCTACAGACATGCTTCTAGGCCATGGGTGCACAAATTTTCCTAAACCTAGGAGCCACATAAAAATTCAAGGTGATAGAAGGGTGATGTGAAGCAAGTTCCATACTGAGAACCCACAAATGTTAGGCATCACCTTATACAATTTGGATGCCATGATGATCCCTGTTCTAGACCATCCTGGGGGGGGGGAGTTTTCATTAAAATAGATTGAGACTTTATGACCATTCTTGCAAGCTTTACATAACCAGCTCTGCTAGACATACTTGTCATTCGTATGGTGGCTTGTGTTGTTATGTATGATGAACATTACTTTCTGATATTCCCAGTGTTCAGGCCTCCCATTTTACTCAACAGTCTCCAAATCTGCCATATTTACCTGAATATAAGGCACTTTTTTACCTTTTCATCTCATGTATTGGGGGTGGTCAGATTATAAATGCACACAATGTTCGAGTTTTGTGTTTTTACTCTCCAGAAAATTTAAGATTCTGATGTGGGGTCATCTCGTATTTTGGTAAATATGGCACATTCTGAAGATAAACTAGGTTTCATGGAAATGTGAAGAGAATTCTAGAAGTCTTGAGTATAGTTAAATTACACACATTTGTGTCTTGCAGGATAACATATCATTAATGACAAATCCTCTCCATTATGAATTTGGTTTGTGTTCCACCCCCGTAGGGTTTTGGTTTTGAAAATTAACTGTGATTTCTTGTTAGTAACTACAAGTGTACAGTGATTGAATTTGTTATGCATTAGAAACATCTTAACTGCAGATGTTCATAATCTATTTTATAAGTCACGTCAAAAAGTTTGTGAAATAGTTTTAAGGACGGAAATACAGAACGACACAAAGTGACATACTTGAATGGGGAAGCATAAATACTTTGACAACATGCTGCCAAGGGCAGTGAATGCATATAGCTGGTTTCAACCCAGAAGTGTTGGTATAGCAGTGGCCCATCATATCTGATGAAGGCAGTGCCAGAACTGTACACTCAGCTGGCAGACTGATGGAATGTTTTGTATTGCATACTGGTTGATTTCCAGCCAAGATAAAAGTGTCAACACAGCTTCATTCCCCAAGGTGCAGTGGAAACTATCTTGAGTATATACAAAAAGACATCTGTTAGAAAGATGTCTTTCTCTGTAATCTGATCCTGCACTATTCATTGAAGGCGTCACTATAACAGCCAAGAGGTATATCCTCAGACTGCTGTTGACTTGAAAGATCATCTGACATGTCAACAATATGAGGATGATGCAGTCATGCCAAGCAATTTGAGAGGTGCTGAATGGACTGCTGCTGTAATGGGATCTTTAAGCTCATGTTGTGGTAGTGGCCATGTGTGTTTTCTAGTGATTGTATGCAAGTGATGAAACATGGATGATATTGACATTGTGTTACTTTTGTTTCCTCCAACATTTTATGTGCTCATGACTTCAGGTATGACCTCTGCAATTATGAAATTATCATTGCTTGGACTGTGTAAATATATTTGTGCAACTTGTGTTGTTATTCTAATTTGTATTTCATTTCATTGTATATTATCCGTTCACAGTAGGGCTGTGCTGGGTCCTAAATGTGTAACCACTGCTTGTGTTGTGAAGAAAATACCACTACCACAAATGAGACTGATTAATCGTTTGTTTGATTTTGTATTTTGTTTCATGTGGGGACTGTTGCATATACTGGCAGCACTTGCATCAACTGTAAATCTGTTTACACTTGTAGAGCTTATAAAAATGTGAATAGTTTTTTGTATTTTGGCATGGTTGTATTTCAGATAGGAATATAATGGAAATTTTAAGTTTAATACAAGTTGTGTTGGCATATTATTTTATAAATGGGGATCCTTTTACTCTGTAGATGAATTTTTTGTGTGTGAGGATGATCCAAAATGCTGTATATAAAATGCTCATAGTATTTTGCACTGGAATAATACTGTATATTTTGTATATTCATGGTGTATTGCACATCCTTTTGTCACTTCTATGCACATGTGGATTCTTGGAATGTATGTAAGTATATTGTAACTCATTGTGTAGACACCTACACCAGTTTTCTGTTGCCAGATGCATGTGTATTTACAAGATCACTTCAAATAGTTTCTGTGCTTTTTATTTGTAGGGTCCTGGTAAATGGTAGACAGCTGAGACTTGTCAGCATTGTACACCATATTCTGATTGTATGACCTGGACTATTAGTGTTCCCTTCTTTTATTGTGTTAGAAGCTATTGGAAGGTGAATGTCAGCATGTCTTGCAGTTTGCACCAAAGATGAACAGAAAGATGTAATAAGATTTTTGTGGGCAGGTGTTAAAAGTGCTGAAATTCACTTTTGCTCAATACAGGACAGTGCATTGCCATGCCAAACATATATAAGTGGATGTTCAAGAATGTTTGTACAAGTGTAATGGGTGCCAAGTGCTTGGGTCAGCTGTTAACATCAACCAGCTATGAGAAGTAGGAGGAAGCTAGAGCTTATATTCTTGCTAACAGAAGAAATCGCATCACAACTAGGCGTCAGTTAAGATGCGGCCTGTGCTTTATTGCATGACATTCTTGGGTTTCACAAAGTTTCCACAAGGTTGGTGCTCAAACTGCCAGCACATTCATTCCAGTCTCTTGGAGCAGTGTGACCAGAAAGGTGATAACTTTTTGAATCACATTATAACTGGAGATGAAACATGGATTCATCATTTTGAATGGGAAACAAAATGTCAGAGCATGCAATGGAAGCACACATCATCTTGCAAGAAATTCAAGTTGCAACCTTCTGCTGGGAAGCTTGTGTTGAGTGTTCTGAGACTCCCATGGGCCTGTTCTTGATCATTATACGGAAAGAGGTACCATGGTAACAAGTGTAAATTACTGCAACATGCTGAAAAATTAACTGAGGTGAGCTATTTGCACAAAACATAGAGGATGGTTGTCACAGGGTGTTGTTTTGTTGTACAACAGTGCATGACCTCATGCAGCACACCTAACCATCAATACGAATAACTGAAATGGGAATTTCTCAAGCACAATGCCCACAGCCCGGGCCTGGCTCCTTATGATTTCCATCTGTTTGGACCCCTCAGGAATGCTCTAAAAAGCCATCAGTTTGCAGATGATGAGGTGAAACAAGCAGTGCCTAAAGGGCTTCATAATCAGTCACAAAATTTCTTCCAGTGGCATCAAGCTTGCAGATCGTGGACTAAATGTATCAAGAAACGAGATTAAATTGAAAATTAGTGTTCTAGTGTCTGTAACAATGCCTTTTTAAAAAATAAAGCGTGGAAACCCTTTGAAGTACCCTTGTATTTTAGTCTAATATATCTAAATAAATATAGTTCATGATGGACCGAAATACGTTGCTGAAGTGAACAATAAACACAGGCACTGCTGACATACTATGGTGACTTTGCGTAGTGTAATGCTCTATTTTTTGTACATATGATCGACATTAGAGAAATATCACTTCTCACAGGTATTTGCGTCATTCTTACGTCTGAAATAAACATTGCGTTTTCTCCACAGACGTCTTGAGTAAACTCCTAAATTCCGACATTCCCGCCGTGCACGAACGTGACTGAAATTATACGTGGCAGCTCCAGAGTCACGGTGCGTTCAAGTCAAGAATAGGGACTGTATACTTAGGGGTCTTACAAGCCAGTATCACTACTTCTATACGAGAATACATGTTCTATCTTTATTTTGTACGATAGGTGTTACGTCTCAATGAGATGGGCTGGGCATATGGCGGGTATGGGTAATGAGAGTGACGTGTATAGGGTCTTGGGGGGGGGGGGGGGGGCGGGGGGAGGGGAGCCAGGGGGGGAGGGGGGGGGAAATTATAGGGG
>Ga0123352_10022480_pt1 | contig 10058 bp, 5 predicted proteins | sample TergutLab28metaG_FD_89700 | JGI IMG/M metagenome (GOLD analysis project Ga0123352, IMG submission 89700) | Labiotermes labralis P1 segment gut microbial communities from Petit-Saut dam, French Guiana - Lab288 P1 | ecosystem: Host-associated > Arthropoda: Insects > Digestive system > Gut ...
AAATTTTTTTTTTTTTTTAAATTGGTTTTTTGTTTTTTTTTTTTTTTTGCTGCTGGTAATTTGGTTTTTCAATCATTACTCGTAAAATTTGGGATTTTCTAGCTTCTAGGGCTCTCTTGTCGCAATAACGGTTCTTAGTCCACGTATTTCACGTAAGATAATTATTTTTCTTATGTCTTTGTGCACATGTGTACTGGAAATGTTGTGTGCTCTAAAAAAAACCTGAATTCATGCTTGGGTAAAAAATTATTTTGCCAGAAGGTACAAAATATTTTATTTGCATTAAATAACAAAATGTTAATCGGAAGTGAACATTTCTACAGTTGTTTGGTTAAGTTTCATAATGATTTTGCTTTTCGTCGTTTAACCCTTAAACCGCTAACGTGGAGAATATGGTGAGTTCCTAATAATGCCAGCAGATTGAAGATTGGATTTAACCTGGCGTTTAAAGTCTTAATATTAACGGTCCATTCAGTTAACAAATATAGGCTACATGTTTAAAACTGAAGGAAGAAGTACGCACTGTAATACGCTTTCACTTAACCACATACGTAGCGCATATGTACCGGTAATAATACTCTGTTACATTACTTGAGAATGCTTCATTAATACCAAACATTTCAATTAACAGCACAATGTTTTGTATATACCGCTCCATATTCCACATATATATACACCACAACACAACAGAGCACACAGCAGTGCACGCTGACGACTGTACAAACGATGCGCTAATGTGTGCACACGCGAGTTCTCGAATTTCCTTTCAGGTGATCGGGGCGCGACGTCACTTACATAACAAGAATTTTATATATTTTGATGGGAATAGAAACTTTGTCTTTCGTTTAATAACCTGATGTAAATTAATTATTTCAGATCGCATTATAGAATCTTCACGAGGCAAAAGATTTGCTGATGTTTTGTGAGATCTGAATTTCTGACGGCATTGTTCCTAAGGTGTCAAGGAGTCCTGGAAGGTTTCCGTGGTTCTCTCGACTGAAGATAAAGGCACTAGGATCCTTCGAATCATCGGTAACCAATTACCGGTCCGTACGACGTAACATCCCACAAGACTTAATTCAGAAACATGTTACTTCGCTGACTTAACAAGTTACTTCGCTGACTTAACATGTTACTTCGCTGACTTAACATGTTACTTCGGTGACTTAACATGTAAACGTACATCTGTCCCTGAAAAACAATGAGGTTTAGGATTTGTGGAAGTATGGCTCTTCTTACTCTGAACAACACTACATTGTGGTGTGATCAGCTGCAAGCGACAGCCGCTTTACCACCGACGGAATATTTCGCGGCACTCAGTAAATATGGTGTGTGGACGAATCTGACGACAGATTAGTATCATGCCAGTAACTGGCATCGAACCACGAGTCCTCGGTAGTCTAGCCCTTAGGCTGGTCACTGTACCGATCACAGTATCCAGGTTCCCGTTTTGTGTTTACACAGGTTGCTTTATTTGGTGAAAATCACTTTTCTACGTCATAACCTCCTGGAATGTAATGAATTTCTTGTTCTGTCCTGAAGCATAAGTTAGTACTCTCCTCCGTAAAGTTTCGCCCATATGCCAAGTTGCACGGTGTTATATCCTAGAAGACAGAACGCTTTGTCATTACCGCTGTGATAACTTCAGATCGCACGTGGTTTGTTCATCTAAGCCCACCAAGTGTTTAGCTTAACGACAGATGGACTACGAAACACTGAAACAAGGAAACATGTAATGCAGTTGACATATGCCAGAGATTAATGTTCGGGCTCTGTCCGTGCGGATGGACACAGACAGCAAAGTCTGCCTGCACTGTGAGACGTTATGAGACAGTCCGAGTTACCTGCAACATAATTTACAGGCGATTGGGAATTACAGTGCAATGAACATGAGTATAACAACCACCTGCGTTGGCATCTCCCTAATGCAGCCCAGCAATTACTGTGCTTTGATGTTTCGACTGCGCATTTATGCTGACATGCTGTGATATGCAGTTCGTTCATTGTGATGCTATTTGAGATGTATGTTTTTCAAATATGGCAATTTTTGCAGTCATCGGTCGTGTTTCAAACGCATATGAAGTTCTTTTAGCTGCCACTGAAATTAAACGCATTTACCATTGATGTATTACAAAAAAGAAAGTTTATTTCAAAGAATGCTTATAGATACGTACATCCTCTAATTACTTCGTCGTCAAGGTACTAGGGGCAGTAGGGAAAGCGTGAAAATTTGGCTATTCTAGGTGTCTTGAATTTAGTGTAATCGCTAAGTGGAACATCTTGCTACAATGAAAAAAACTAGATGCACTAATTACTCAAATTTATTTTCGGATTAAAATTCTACACGTTTCGGACAGTTCCACTGTCCATCATCAGAAGTTTTTCACTGTACACACAGCAAACCTGTATGACACATACCATTACCGTGTGTACAGTGAAAAACTCCTGATGATGGACAGAGGAACTCTCCGAAACATGTAGAATTTTAATCCAAAAATAAATGTGAGAAATTAGTGCATCTAGTTGGTTTTATTGTAGGAATTTTTCATGATGCACGGTCATATGAACGTCAAATTGGAATATCTTGCTCGATACACTGCAGTTTTGTGTATACCATTTAATTCGCTGTAGAAGGCGAGTTATTTTTCTTTCCGGAAATAACCGTACAGCGAAATTGGAGTTGTCCCACAAATGGAACCTTACGGAATTTTCCAGTGACACGTGCGTTACACCACATTTTTCCAGTGACACGTGTGTTACACCACATTTTTCCAGTGACACGTGTGTTACACCACATTTCCTAGCTAACAGTGACCAATGAAGCACACTGCAGCATTGTCGCTGCTCACTCAGCACTTCAGCCATAATATTAATATAACTTTACGTCAGCCGCTCTGAAATTTTACTAATATTTTAATTATATTTTCTAGGTTCTACGCAATTTTTCTTCATGTAATCAAGTGGGAAGAACGGAGCGGTGGTTTATTAGAAGCTGCCTAACGCTTGGGCTTATATATAAAAGCAATGAATATTACGTATTGTGAGTGTGTGTTTGTAGCCTTAGGTATCCGGCATGAAATGTGCATGCGCCATGTTGCCATATATGGCCTGCTTCACTCTACAATATTTTCTACAGTATCTCATAAAAAGCACGATTTTCGGAAGAGACGTTATTGAACACAAAATGTGATTTTCGATTTCTTCTACAACCCGTATCTGAAAGATTTCTCGTTTTTAGTAGAACTGAACGAGATATGATCAAAAATGTGTAGTGGTCTCCATGTAAGGTAACTGTTATTATTATCCGATTTTGATGAAATTATATTTTTCTCCATAGATTTTCAAAAAATACTTAAATATCAAATTTCATGAAAAATTCATCCAGTGGTAGCCGAGTTGTTCCTTGCAGAAAGACGGACGGACGGACGGACGGACGGAGGGATGGACAGACATTACAAACCTAATAGTCACTTTTCGCAATTTTGCGAACGCGCCTATGAGTTATTTTCCATCACCTTACCTCCTTCAATTCTATATGCTCTACCAGACTTTTCAACATGCGTTTGGTAGAACGGCAAGCAGACAATTTGGTAGAAATTTCTGTCTTCCTTTTCCCAGTAAGTGTCGTGTCACAACTCCATTCCTGCAAGGAATTTGCGATCTTAATACTGTATTTAAATTTTTGAGCTCAGAGTCTTTTAAAAGTAACACATCCTCATATCCAATAATTAACTTGATCAATGTTGTAAATCCTGTGCTCTGAGTCTCAGGATGTTCATTTGGGACATTTGTCACTAATTAAGCAATAAAAGCTTTTGTTTAATTAACCTTTTGGCGCCGGAATTATTTTTTTTAATTTTAGCACAACCTGTTTATAAAATGTGAATAATACAGGAACCAAGTATGTTAGAATTATGAAACAAACTGCATTTTGAAGAGAAAGAAAGGAGAGTATATACCATGTTTAAAATATTCAGTACCTATATTTTTTGAATAAATATATAAAATGTAAATTTAGAGGTTAGCGGTGTGGTACGTCAACTATAGTTGACATTAGGCGTCAAAAGGTTAAGTAGAGCGAAACTTTCAAGCATTTTTGTCTTTGTATAATAAAGATAATGATAAACTTCTAAACAATGGGAAAGGAACCAATGGCTGTACGACATTTGTGTCTGACGTTGACTTAAGAAACCAGCTGCTGAGACTAAGAGAAAGCTAAAGTTTCAGCGTCACTCTATATACAAAGCCAAGTCTATATCCAGCAATTTGAGTCAGTTGACCTTTTGGTCTTCCTTTCTGAGTTTACAATTTCATATCAGTGTCGTGTTCAATTTAATTGCCCCTAGGTGTACTTTTACGTGCAATGAACTGAAACTTTGTTTGGTCGGAATTTAACATACTTGTTAATACATACGTTATATTAGTGTTATGGAATACCTGGTGTGACTCACTTATTTCTCTTATTCCCTGCACTTGATACATTTTGTTGCATTGTGTTCTATAATATTGTCCCTTTTGCGTAGGATTACATCAAATATAGACCTTAATATTTTTAAATGTTGAGATTAAAATTTTCATCATCATCATCATCATCTTCGTCCATGGATTAGGTCGTTTGACCTGTTCCGGCATCGACGCATTGCCATCGTTTCCTGGGACGTCCACGATCTCTTCTTCCTCGAGGTTTCTAGTTGAGGGCGTGTTTCGGCAGTCTGGTGTTGTCCAATCTTTCAAGGTGGTTGATCCAGTTTTGTTTGTATTTGAGTCTCACGTCTTGTATTCCAGAGATCTCCACCTCTTTCCTTATGACTTCGCTTCTAATTTTATCCAGCCTTGTGTATCCCGTAACACTTCTTAGAAAGCGCATCTCTGCATCTTCTAGGCCAGTCATGTCTCTCTTCGTGGTTACCCACGTTTCGCTGCCATACAGTAGTGATTGTCTAGCTACAACTTTATAGAATTTCATTTGTGTGCCTGTACGGGTTTGATTTAAGTGGATTACAATTTTATTTCGATAAATTACAAATTTGTTAGGCGAATTTTTTATTTTTTGTATTTTCAATTTTCCGTGAAAGCATTGCCTTCGAAGAAGTGTGAGTATGATACACGTTAGAATCCGGTGATGACTTAATGTAATTTGAGGAGCTAATGTATCCTGCTGAAGCATGCGCAGTAAATAGTACACTCATTGACGTATTCAGTTATTATGCTAGATCTGCGTGGAATTGAGAGTTAGAATGAGCTGGTCTTACTGGTATCTGTTTCTGTTGTTTCAAAGTCATTTTAATGACCTCAAGACAAACATTCCAATACAAATTATGATAATGACAACAAGTCAATTATTTCAACTCTATGGGCAGCCTCCTTATAAACGATGTAAGTTATACACGGGAAATTAAATCAAGGAGTTAGATCGCTGTAGCATCATTCAACAACAAGAACATTTTTCTTACTATTAAGTTGAACTTAAAATTATGGAAGGAACAAAACGCTATGTCGGAAGCAGAGCTGTTATTTTGCTGCACAGTTTGAAATTTGGTGCTGGTGAAACATCGAGAAGTTCGGTTGGAGCTGTCATGTAAAAACGGAAGTATTGCAAACAGTCAAGGATAAAAGCAACACCCTAAAGAACAGTAGGCCTAAAACGACGGAAGACTAATATAATATTATACAGTGCACGTCAGCACAATCACTTTATTATATGAGGTAATACAAGGCTACATGTTTCGACTATAACCTAGTCACCTTCAGGCCTATATTAACATTTGTGTTACCAGATGCTGTGCACACTTTGGGATCCCAACGTGTTTACATTTGTGGAATATAATCTGGTAACACAAATGTTAATATAGGCCTGAAAATGACAACGTTATAGTCGAAACATGTAGCCTTGTATTGCCTTATATAATAAAGTGATTGTGCTGACGTACACTATATGATATTATATTACGTTGAGAGCACATCGTGATGCTTCCGTTCAAAAATTGACCGAAAACTAATTGGAATGGTCACATCTTGCTTAGGAACTGCCTTCAAAAGCACGTTATTGAAGGGAAGATGTACGGAACGTGAAGTGGAATAAGCAAACCTAAACAGCTTCTGGATGATGTGAAGGAAATGAGAATATACAGGATCTTGAGGAAGGACTGGCTGGCACAGACCGGAGGACTCGTTTCGGAAGAGACTATGGACCTGTCGTAAGCCACACTACGTGAAGGATGAGGGATCAGTTTCTGTACTCCAAACAGTACGTGACGTTTAAATGTATATATTTTTAACTTTTTCTCATATTTTGTATTCGCTTGCCTTCCATAATAATCCGGTTTTCGCGGGATTTTCAGCGAAAGTGAGTGTAATTTTCAGGCATATGAGCGTAATACTTTAGGAAAAAAAACACGAAACAGTGTTTAGCATTATAATATTTCAGGTTTAATGAAGAATAAAAACCAACTAGATGCCACTTATTATTTTATTGTACTTCTTATAGGCTCAACATGTTTCCAGCATTACTATGCCCATCATCATGAGCTCGCGACTATGGCGTTGATTGTATCGTTCTTGGTTTGCTGTTTGTTGGAGGTAGGTGCAGTTAGGCTACAGTGGTGTCTGGGTTGCAGGCTCAAGTACGTCGTACCTGAGCCTGCAACCCACAAACCACTCTAGCCTAACTGCACCTAACTTCCAACATACAGCAAACCAAGAACGATAAGAACAATGTGGTAATCAATGTCATAGTCGCGAGCTCCTGATGATGGGCATAGTAATGCCCGAAACATGTTGAGCCTATAAGAAGTATGATAAAATAACAAGTGGCATCTAGTTGGTTTTTCATTCTTCAGTTATCACAATGATGCACGGTCCAATGAACATCAGACTTCAGGTTAACTTGTACTAAATTGTTATTTTTGTTGAGGGCCAGTCTAACTCTCAGGAAACGAAAGATCCGACACAAAGCCTGTCACATTATTCCGCCTCGTTTTGCTAACACTCCAATGTTCTCTTATGACCGAGTTGGGGAACAAAAGTATTAATTTTTCGTTGCGCTAGGATTTTATGTAATCGTAATCAGCCATTATCGTCGTAAGCCGTTAAAAATTCTAACTGCCAAAAAAAATTACACTGGTATCAATTTAGGCTAACTACTTCAGACACTCTCAAATTACAAATTCTCGACCAAGACATTGTTTGTAACTTCAGTGAATGTGACGGCGACGTACAATGCTTCGTTTACGTCTAGATCACAGACCGTAATTCTGTAATATACCAACATTACTATTTTAATGTGCGACGAGATATCTAGTTCATAATCACGTAGGCAACGGACGTATAACGTAAGAAATAGGTGCGCTCCTGCAAGCAATGTTACAGTGGAGAAGCTTTAATTATTACAAATTCTAAGTTTTTCTTTGTAGCTTTAGTTATCCAGCATGGAAAGTGTATGTGCCATATCATATTTTCATATGTGTTCTGTCCGGATATACTGTATTTTTCCACATTATCTCATAAACGACACGAATGTCGAAAAAAAAGTTATTGAATATAAAATGTGTATTTTGATTTTCTCTGCAAGTTTTGTCTGAAACAATTCTCGTTTTAAGAAGAACTGAAAGAGATACGATCACAAATTTACATTCATTTTCATGTAAAGTACCCGTCATTCAAGTCAGATTTAGTGAAAATTTAATTTGCTTCACAGATTTTCGGAAAATTCTCAAATACCAAATTTCATGAATATCCGTTCAATAGAAATATAGTTGTTCCATGCGGACGGGCGGATGGAAGACATACATGACGAAGCTAATAGTCACTTTTGCAATTTTGCGCCTAAAGAACGTAAATTGAATAAGTAGTCACAAGAAGGAGTGAGACAATTGTTTTATGTGACGAAGACGCGAGTTGCTAGGATTATACAGACGCGGTGGTAGATGAAATAAACACTGTGGGTCATTGGTGGAATGGTACCGGCAAAGTAAAGGTTAAGTTAACAGAGAGAATACTGTCCGAATGCCACTTTGTGCGCCACAACTCCTACACAGATTGGCTTGGATTTGAGCTCGGGCATCCACTTTGAGAGGCTGGCGACTAACTGAGACTGCGGGAAAAGAAATATCTTTTCTATTTAGGCTGTCGCGGTACAGGAATAGAGCAAGGAGGGCTGAAATTTACACAGCTTCGATTTTGCGGATTCTTGTCTTATGGGACATTGTGCTGCTTATTGCTGTTAATGCCCCAGATCATAACTATCAAAAAAAGGAACTGAGTGACTCTAAAACTCAGTGTTCTCGTGCACTGGGAGGCAGTGATGTGATTTGTACAGACCGGACCTTCGGAGAAACCTGATGAGGTTTCCAGGGTGATGTCCGTAAATACTATTGGGCGATGTCTGTAGATACTATTGGGCGATGTGTGTAGATAATACTGGGAGATGTCTGTAGATACTTTTGAGCGAAAACTGTAGATATTTTGGGGCGATGTCTGTAGATATTATTGGGGGATGTCTGTAGATACTATTGGGCGTTGTCTATAGATACTATTGGGCGAAGTCTGTAGATATTATTGGACGATGTCTGTAGATACTATTGGGCGATGTCTGTAGATACTATTGGGCGATGTCCGTAGATACTATTGGGCGATGTCTGTAGATATTATTGGACGATGTCTGTAGATACTATTGGGCGATGTCTGTGGATATTATTGGGCGATGTCTGTAGATATTATTGGGCGATATCTGTAGATAATACTGGGCGATGTCTGTAGATACTATTGGGCGATATATGTGGATAATACTGGGCGATGTCTATAGATACTATTGGGCGATGTCTGTAGATACTTTTGAGCGATAACTGTAGATTTTTTTGGGCGATGTCTGTAGATACTATTGGGCTATGTCTGTAGATACTCTTGGGCGATGTCTGTAGATACTATTGGGCGTTGTCTATAGATACTATTGGGCGATGTCTGTAGATAATACTGGCTTCCATTTTGTGGCTGAAATCTCCTACCCTGATTAGGAAAGCATCAAATTTTTCCCACTTACCGACTACCATTCATAAATAAACGTTTCCTCACCTACTGAAAGGCATTTATCTGATTCGTCTACGTTCATTTCTACGTGCACAAAACGTTCTGCCTTTCCATACCGTTTCTTTACCGTACTGAATCGCGGCAAGTCTGCAATTTGAAGCATATAATAAAACTTCTGACGCTGTATTTTTATTTATTGCATTCATATTCTTAATTTCTGCAGCAAGGATTTCTCCCCGATATGCATTGTTTGTTGTCTCAGACTTCTCAGTATTGCCCCTGCGATGCTTTCCTTCCATAATAGAATAAACGTTTTAAAGTAACTGGAGGTTTTCTTGGTAGGAACGCAAGATACTTCTTCACCACATTAAATCTATTATATACAGTTTTTTTTTCTCCACGACGAATAAATTGTAATTATATATCAGTCGACATACTTGTGCATGAACTTCAAATCATTAATGAACTTTAAAACTTTTTTATTTATCTTGTTTAATACAAAATGTGTGTTTAATAAATTATTGAAATTATTTAAAAGTTGTATGTAGAAACGTAATGAGAGGACGGTCTTAACATTAAGATAACAAATCTCGTTTTTCCAACTCCCTTTAGAGCGATTACACTGTGCCAAACATTTCGACAGTATTACGGATATTAGAAGTGAATCGTTTCTTTGGCTCTCGTAAATGAGGCCAAAATTCTAATGCAATTATACGGATAAATTTATCTCGCCGTGGGGCATGTATGTATTATACAGGGTTATTCATAATTCCGTGAAACATTTTAAAAATTCGCAACAAATAAACTACTCAACGGATCATGATAGTTCTTAAAGCCGATAGAGAGAGAAACTCTCCAAGTTTTTTTTACATATTTCACAGATGCTCATTGTGTCCACATTTGGTAATACGGCAGACATCTATGCGATAGTCCATCTCGTTCCACACGCGTGTCAGAATATCACGGTCGACCAGAGCCACAGCAGCGGTGATACGGTTGCGAAAATCTGGAGATTAGCGGGGAGTGGAGGCACA
>Ga0123352_10022483_pt1 | contig 10057 bp, 4 predicted proteins | sample TergutLab28metaG_FD_89700 | JGI IMG/M metagenome (GOLD analysis project Ga0123352, IMG submission 89700) | Labiotermes labralis P1 segment gut microbial communities from Petit-Saut dam, French Guiana - Lab288 P1 | ecosystem: Host-associated > Arthropoda: Insects > Digestive system > Gut ...
ATCCTGTTTATATTAGATTTGAAACCATCCTCGATAGGACAGAAACTGGACTGAAATGTAACACAGGCATTACATAAAGTTTAGCATTGGCATTTTATCATATACAGACAGTTGGTACTTAGTACGTTTTAGCAGTAATATATCCTGCAAACGTCGAACTAAAGAGTGTCTGTGTTTTGAGTACAGTATCACGGCCAGTAAATTATGTCGCCAAGTGACATAGAGCGGGATACACAGAAAAAAATTCTTATACGAAGCACGCCTTCAGGAAGAGACTTCCTGTAACAGCAACTCTTGGCAGAGTGAACGAAGCTTCACAGTGATATGCATGGGGTCTCTGCAAGTGCTGGGCTAACGAAATAAGATCCAGTGCAAAACATTTCTCCATAAGGAAATGAGTCAGTGGGTTAGCATGAAAACAAACAGAGGAGGCTTCCAAAGATTACAGGTGTCTACAAACTGCTATTCATGACGTGCATATGCACAAAATTTGGTAAAGTGGCCGGAGCGCAAATCTGACCACAAAACATATAATGTGGAGAAAACGTGTGGGGCTATTATACTAAGCCTGTATATGACTGTGCGGGACATTTAAATGGCCGCAGCGCACCCATTTGTTGCGTTCGTAAGATACCGACTTAAAAGGATCGGGTGCGTTCGTCGGATAAAGGTTAAGTAAATACCATGTTCTGTAAATAAGTTTTATATTTCTTTCATTTACAGTGCGTTTTGGGGCAAGTAGGCCATAGTACATGAGCAAGTTCTGGAAGACATTTGGTCAAAAAATGTCCTATAAACTATGTGTCATTGTGACATTGTTATTAGGTGAGAGTTTAAAAGGCTGGCCTGTGGCATGGGACAAACCACCTAGGTCACCCAAATCCAGCCCATTAGATTTCTTCCTCTTTAGTTGCATGAATTCTAGAGCAGTGTTTCTCAACTGCCAGGCCACGGCCCAGTACCAGACCCTGGCATCAGTTTTACCGGACCACAAGAGGTTCTCCTGGAATTTGTCATTTTAGTTTTCTAAGCAATTTTCATGAATAAATGTTTTATAGTGGAAATATTCTGAGGAGAAAAATATTCGTAAATGTGTAAAAAAACTCAGACCCATATGTTGGCCTGAGGAAACTACAATATGCTACAAGATTTCATTAGTCCAGTGATTGTTAACTAATTTAAATGTAATTTTATATTTGTCAACATGCCACACCATATACATAAGCATACTAATACTCTTTATGATTATTCCATAATTAATTATTAATACTTATGTTAGTTTAATGTATGAACTTAAAAAAATGGAAAGATATTTACGAGATATTTATGGAAAAAGAATTTACCGGGCCATGGTCTCACTAAGGTTGAGAAACACTGTTCTATAGCATACCACCACAGTAAGCCAGAAACAAGACAGCAGCTGGTGCAGTGAATAGTCAGAGCTACGTAGGAAATTAAAGGGATCACATTAATTAGTAACATTCAGTGGAATGGTGCCTGACTACCTAATATGAAAAAAGGATAGAAAAAGTGTTCGAAATGTTAGACCCACCTTTTCTCTCAGCATTTTCAATAATTTTTGAGAGGTTAATGAAAAACAGATTTCCTGCTTTTATAACAAAAAATGACAGTTTTACAGAAGTACAGAACGGTTTCAAAGGGAGAAAGCAACTGAAAGAACAATACATGATTCAAGAGGCCATAAAAAAAAGATAAACCATATTGGAATTTTCTTTGATTTATCAAAAGCGTATGATGTATTTAACCATAAAAGTTTGCCTCCTAAATTAGATACTTAATGGATTAGAAGTATAGTGTATCTGTAGTTGAAATCATATTTATCACCTTGGCAACAACATGTTGAAATAAATTGCATGGAAAGTGCCAAAAAGATTTCAGGAACATATATTTCTGATTGAATGAGCTTTAAATATGATATGCCTCAAGGTTCATTTCCTGGCCCTATTGTATTTTTGTTACAAAGAAATGATTGTCCAGCATATATACTAGGGCCAGACACAGTTCTGATAGCCAGTGTTACAAATATTCTGATAAAGACTGAAAATGAACATAATCTGAATCAAAAACTAAATGTAAACTTGAAGGAGTTGCAGATTTGGTTTTGTGCAAATGGCTTTATGATAAATACCAAGAAAACTGGCAATATCTTTTCATACTTTTCAGAATAAAAGTTTCTGAAACCCCCAGAATAGGTTTAAAAATATGGATATTGTGTATGAAACAAAACTGAAGACATAAAAATTGGATGGTAATGTACAAAATAATATGGGTGTGAAAGTATGCACAGTAATAAATTACCAAATCAATTAAAGAGTTTAAATAATATATAACTTCTTAGAAGGGAACTAAGGTAATTGTTATTGGAAGAAATCTTCTATTCATTAGTGTCTTACACAGTTTTAACATGGAAAATGTAGTTGTGTATAAAATGAGGACATATTTTAGAGAATTGGAGATTGAAAGAGGCAATGAACATTTGTATATTGAAAGTGTGGTACAATAATTCACTCGTTCTCCATCTAAATGAAAATAATATGGTATTGTAAGACAATAACATGGTAAATTAGTGGAATTTGTTAGTAGGTTGTATCCTTTTCAGGTGCATTGGCAAAATTGTGAAAAGCAAGTATTAGCTTTGACATGTCTGTTTGTCCATCTGCATAAAACAACTTGGTTCCCACTGGACATATTTACACAAAATTTGATATTTGAGTATTTTTCAAAGATCTGTCAAGAAAATTCAAGTGTGAATAAAATCTGATAAGAATAGTAGGTAGTTTCATGAAGACCTATGTACAGTACATATACAATAATACTTTGAAGAATAGCCTTAGAATGGGAAATGTTTCAGAAAAGTTGTAGAGAAAAAAACACATTTTGTGTTCATCAAATTTTTTTAATGAAAACTGCCATTTATGAGATAATGTGAAATATATGGTAGAGCCAGAACAGGCCACAGATAACAATATAATATAGCACAGAAAAGATGTGACTTGCGCACCGGATAAGTAAGGCAAGAATACAGACACACTCAGAATATGTAATACTTATTGGTTTTTCACTGCAAGAATGGTTACATGAATGTGCCTCAGTGTTACGTTAAACATACATTTTCATTTTTTCTTACACATTGTTGTAGTGACAAGTACGATTACTTATATGAATGTGTGTGTGTGTGTGTGTGTATAGAGATTGTATTGGTATGTTCTCTACAAATGTAGTGAAGAAGGGTGCATAAAGTACAAAATTTTAATAGGAACCTTCCCGTTGTGTTGTAATATTGTAACAATTTATTACGTCAATAACACAACATGTATTAATCAGCAACTTCTAAAATATAAAATCTTGGCAACATGTTTCAGCTACAGTGAGCCATCATGAGGCCAAAAACGGAACATGGTTCAGGTACATTCACGGAGTGCACAATCACTGAATGTACCTGAGCTATGTTCCATTTTTGGCCTGATGATGACTCACTGTAGCTGAAACATGTTGCCAAGATTTTAACTTTTAGAAGTTGCTGATTAATATATGTTGTGTTATTGACATAATAAATTGTTACTGCATAAAGTAGAGTTACAGTTATATTCAGGCACAGGGTGGCAACCTGAATACCTTGTTTAATTGTAAACATTTATGTGGATACTAACAAAGTTGAATTGAAATTCAGTTTTGTATTCATTGCAGTTAAATGGGTAAAGGTGTTAAATCAACCTGCAGGTTATGGTACACCACCTCCCCCCAGTGGCCTCTAGAACATGATTCTGTAATAAGGGGAATGTTTTGACAAATTAAACGTAATTGTATTAAGTACTTCAAGTCACAGCATTCAGCTTTTTCAAGCATTCTGAATTTTGGAATTACTAATATGGTGTCTGCATCTTCGTATGCATTTTCAGCCTAAAAATCACCAGTGGATTTATATCCACTCAATATTTTTGCTTTCAGTGTGCCAACTTACAGCTTCAGAGAGAGACCATATTTCTGAGTATTAAGGCCGTATGTTTCTGCAAAACTTGGTTCCTCCCTACCACACTGTGCCATGTATAAATCCAGAACACAGACAGTTCAGCAGATGTCTGGTAACCTAAAATAAAACTGTTTTTAAAAATGTATTCTGATATGTGAGTTTCAAATGTGAATGCAGAAATCTGTTTTTGTGATGCAGTTTCATGTTTTAAGTTTTGAGACAAAATAGCATTTTTCCCTCTTTTTGTATTATTAACTAGGTGTTCTTATAATTTTTGCCAACCATAATGTGAGAATGTGATATTTTATTGATGAATTGTCATTCTCACTTAAATATAATGACTTCAGGTTGCATATAATTGTATCCATGCTCATGCTTCTCACACAAAGAGTGGATAAAAGACTATGCGTGTCACAGATTTTTTACTGTAATTTTTTCATCAGTACCAGCTTATTTTGTACACCTTATATATATAAAAAAAGTAATGTGTTGCCGGTCAGAACTATATAATATAACCTGCCCCCATTAATTCTTTATGTGAGCATTTAAATTTTCATACCGGTCTTGAGCCCTCAGGGTCGCACAAAAAAAGAGTGGCACTAGATGGAAAACCGGGGGGGCTCGCACTCTTATTCTGCCATCGGCTGTTTGGGCCGCTGAGCCCCCACACCATTGACTCTAGTGGGAACAGCATACAGAGTAACAAAGCTTAGGGTATCAACATGTATCTGTATAATATAACAGTTTTTTTTTGTCCAATGCCACCACATGTCCTTGTGGACTTCGTGGTCCTCCCTCCTGGGCATGGCAGGAGTGTAACCGACTTCTGAGGTTGGGACACCTATGAGGCGCAGTTACGTTTTCCCGATGATGTGAGTGGTGATAGAGGAATATGTAGTGCCAGGAGGGCCCTTAAACCTAAATTCTAGTAACCTACCCAGACCATGGTCACCGCGGGAATCCTCCCCTTCAGGAAAAATATAACATAAATGTCTGGGTCTGAATACATTCACAAAAGAACTTACACAACGAACGGAAAAACAACAGTTCTTTCCATCACAAAGTCACGATCGTAAACCTTTCCTATCAGACGCGAGATCTTTCTTACATTGGTAAATCAATACAACTCAGAACTATGTAATACAAAAACTAAATAGCCGAAGGAGACAGTTTCCTGACTTCCATCCCGTCACGTACCCACCATGACGATCGCTGGGCAGGCGGCCACGAACAAAGGACACAGAAAATAAATCCCGAAACAACTGCCCACAGATAACCCCAGTTGTCAATAATACATACCCGGCCGCCTCACAACTATCCAGAGACGAAAAGAGAAGACTGCCATCTTCCGAGTCGATTCGACGAGAACCAAAAATCAACTGACTATCTGTGCCGCACAGCGCAAGACGAAACGTCTTAGTAACGCTCCTTCCCAAACGGTCACGACCAATCGCCTCGCGGTCCCCATTTATGGAAAGGAAGTGAAAGAAATTCCGCTTGAAAGTCGCCCTTGAGCCGAGAGTTCCATAAAAATTGGCTCAGTCTTTCAATGTAACGTTTCTTTGTAAATCAAACGTTAGAATCACAAAAAAATTATACCGTATGTCAATGGTAAACAGCTGCCCTCAAGCCAGTGAAGTGATGCATGAAGGCTATTGCTTCTCATTTTGGACATCACAGGAAATATCTAGGACATATTGCATTGAGCCTGTTGTTTATACTGGATGTTACGTTCTAGTCCTATACCTCACCAATATGTATTTTCCACCATATTGACAATTCGAATTCAAAAAATTAATACCAGAGATAATCTGCAACTTGTGGGAACATCCCGCCAACTCCGAAAGGGTCGGTTCATGCGACTGTGTAGGGACCGCCGCGACCGCTGACCTGCAGTACACTGGTAGTCGTTCTCCGCCCCGCTGGGAGGTCATCCCGCCAGCCAAGCACAGAGTAGACAGCCCAGCGTTAGCAGCGGATATAAAACGATCTATGGAGACCACCGGCAGCGTCCCGATGACCGATCCTTCGGTCCCGGCAGTTACTGAGATGGTTGACGTGGCGCTGAGGTCTTACTTCCTAACCCATGGAAGCGAACCCAAGTTAACCAACCCTGGCGAGGTTCACGAAGCCATCAAGAGTCTCAAGGTCACCAAGACTCCGGGACCGAACGGTATCCCGAACAGGGCCTTGAAGCATCTTCCCCAGCGAGCCGTTTCCCTCCTGGCCCAGATCTTCAATGTGGTTCTCTGCACCCATCACTTTCCTGCAGCGTGGAAGCACGCTCGAGTGATCTCTATCCTTAAACCGAGGAAGGATCCGGCACTGCCCTCTTCCTATCGGCCCATTAGTCTCTTGGACACGATTGGTAAACTATTTGAAAAGATCCTGTTAGCTAGGATCTTACATGTAGGAAGCGAACGCGGACTGATGCGAGACGAGCAATTTGGATTTAGACCCAGGCACAGCACGTCCCTGCTCCTGGCCCGCCTAGTTGAAATGATAACCAGGAATTTCGGCGAAAAGAGGCTGACCGACGCAATTTTTATCGACGTGGCCAAAGCCTTCGATACTGTCTGGATCGATGGTCTCCTGTACAAGTAAACACTCCTAAATTTCCCGTATTACACAGTCCATACGATCTCATCCTACCTCAGGGATCGGACGTTCGAAGCGTCCTTACAGACGGCCACGTCATCTTGTCGAGCCATGCGGGCTGGGGTAGCTCAGGGTAGATTAATTTCCCTTGTTCTCTTAAGTCTATACGTCAACGACATGCTGTCACCCTCGCACCACGTCGAGTTGGCTCTCTACGCGGACGACACGGCCATCATAGCCACGTCCCGCTAGCCGACGCTGCTCTTCAGCTACCCGGAGTCACACCTCAACGATCTTCAACGGTGGCTAAATGAATAGACAATCGCCATTAATGTCTCTAACAGCACCGGGATCATCTTCGCGCGTGCCGGACAGCGCATCAACCAGCCCCGACCAGTAACACTCTTCGGGGAACCAATCGAATGGGTCGACACTACTCGTTATCTGGGGGTGAACCTAGATACACTACTCACATGGTCGCCTCACATCGACCAGGTCAGGAAGAGGACTGCTCAAAGGTTGGGTATGCTGGGCCCCCTCCTGAATAGGAAGATTGACCTATCCGCCAGGAACGGAGTCCTGCTGTATAAGCAGCTCATTCGCCCCATGATGGACTATGCGTGCCCCGCGTGGAGGTCCGCTGCCCGCAGCCATGGCCGAAGGCTACAAATTTTACAATCCAAGTGTCTTCGCATCGATACTGGTGCCCCCTGGTATGTAATTAGCAGGCAGATACACAATGATCTGGGTTTTCCGCTGTTTGTCGACCACATCAGAGCCCTACTGAGAGCTTTGACTCAAAGTTAGCTGATGTGGGGAACACCCTACTACGGCAATTTGGCAAATACGTACGCTGACCGAGGTTGACCGCGTCTCCTGACGCGAAAGCCATGGGTGGCATGGGCCGGCAGGCCAGTTGATGCCATCGCCCGCGATGGCCAAGTCGAATAAAGGAATCGCGTTCGGCACTGATCAGCCGAGCGCCCTTCGGCTACCCTGGCTGAGTTTTTTCCATGATTTTTCCTCAGTTATAAGGCAAATAAATGCCAGGTTATACGATGCAAAGTAGCGGCAGGGCCCACACCCCCGCCCCCCAGGCGCGGCGCCTTCCCCTAAGCGCCTGACAAACGTCGCATACCTCCAATTTGCGACTGAGCCAGTCTGGGTTCAGGAGCCAGTCTGGGTTCAGTACCCAGACAACAAACAAACCAAAGTTTATCCCTCCCATATTTATTCCAGGACAACCTAGGCCGTAGTCTTTGGCATGATCAGTCATGGCCCTCAGCCTGACTTCAAAATCGTTAGCGTAAGCATATTCCCCTATTAGAGTTTAGGTGTCTGTTACTGAGCCCAGCTATGCGGCCAAATACTGGAATGGCTAACAGAGAGGGAGACGTCGACTTGCGCTTTGCGCCAATCTCCGCCCCAATTAACATTTAGGCTTGGCTTGGCTTGGCAGCGTGATCCAGGTCGCCTGAAGCACAAGCTGTGGTTTACTTGAGGTCTGTGGGCCGGAGTAGGCCGCCCGCAAAATGGTGGCGCTGTCGACACAACATATCGTGCTCAGCGCTCTTCAGCTAAGCACTGCTCAGCCACGCTGACTGCGGTTTGTACCGTGATTGTTCCTCAGTTGTAAGGCAAATTTTAGAGTATAATCCCACACCGGGCACGAATCGCTGTGCCCTCAGGCACGAAAGCTTCACCATGGTGTACCCACATAACCGCAGCTTGCGACTTTGCCACTCGGAGTTCAAACTCCAGAGAGCTACCCAGACAAATTGTGCCCGCTCCCTCCCTAAAAAGAGTTATGTGTTGCTTGACCTTCAGTCTTTAGTATGCCCAAGTCAAGGTCTGCAACCAAGACTGAGAATCGTTAGCGTAAGCGCAATCCCAGTTACAGTTTAAGGTGTCTTTATTGAGTCCTGCGATGCGGACAAATGCCGGAATGGCTAAGCAGTCCAAGCGATCGGCTGCCATAGCTCTGGCTTTTATTGGTCACCGGCAGCATTCTTTGCTCGCTGCCAGAGAGAAAAATAAAACCATAACACACGCAAGCCCCATAACATCCACCTCCTCTATGGATTAAAGTTATAAACTCGTTGTACTCGTGAAATTTTTCTACCTATGTTACAATGCAGTTATTGTAATTACCTGGTTTTATTACCATACCCTAACACAAATTAATTTCCATACTTAAATGTTGGTGTATGTCTATCCCTAGCTTTTGCCCTGTAATTGAACGAGTGTTCAAACTTTTTAAAATTGAATAATTTATCTTTTTTCTTTTAAAAGTTTCAACTTCAAACACAATGTAATATTTTTTTTCTTCGTGTTGTAACAAATTAAGCAACGCACAGAACAGGTAAGCCTTGCATTTTAGCAGTTATCGGCAAAAAATGTTTCCCCAAGAAGTCTTGCTATTTTCGTCTATTTGTGCATAATTCAGGCTGGGTGGTCTGATTACATCAGAAAAGTGAACTCCGCTCATTGTACCCTATGAATAGAAGTCTGTGTGTTAATTTTAGCGTACTCATCCTGTATTGCATGCAATTAGCAACAGAATATACTTACTGCACAGTAGATTTTAATTCAAAACAAAAAGGTACGTTCAAGATAATTTTGTCTTAAAAGAACTGTTATTTAAATAAATACATATGGTAAGTAATATTATTTAAGGGTGTTTATTACCTACATACAAAATATGAAACCGTACAGACTAACACCTAACTAGAAAAATAATAATATTAAAACAGATATGCCAAGAAAAGCTCAATTCTTTTACTGACTTAGCGGTGTAAATACGTAACTGTAATTGCAAAACGCCAAAAAATAGTGAGGAAACTGTAGTAACCGTACTCCATGGATCAAATCCCTTCTTAAGAAGCTAACCTGCTCTAGGTTAGTCAAAAATTCACTATATTTAATAGAACCCGAAGGTTCTTTACTGCATTCACAAGCTCCCACCCCGTGTTCCTATCCTCATCCAGTGCATTTCCTCACCCCATTTCCTGAAGATCCATCTTAATATTATCCTCCCAGCTACGCCTGTGTCTTCCAAGTGGTCTCTTTTCCCCAGGTTTTCCCCACCGACACCCTTGCTGAAAATGTTATTTTGTCAGACCTGAGGTTCTAGGTTATAAACAGTAACCTCGGCCCGACATTACGCCCTTGTATTCTGTTTCAAATCGATTACGTTACCGCACAACATTAGTAAAGTTCTATCTAATTACAAACAGTTACGGCCTACAAATTTAAAGATCAAGATATATAGAAATATAATTTTGCCTGTTGTTTTGTACGGGTGTGAAGCTTGGTCGCTGACATTGCGGGAGGAAAGGAAGCTGCGGGTGTTTGAGAATATGGTGTTGAGGAGAATATTTGGACCTAGGAGGGACGAGGTAACGGGGGAATGGAGGAGACTGCATAACGAGGAGCTAAATGATTTGTACTCCTCACCCAATATTGTGC
>Ga0123352_10022484_pt1 | contig 10057 bp, 10 predicted proteins | sample TergutLab28metaG_FD_89700 | JGI IMG/M metagenome (GOLD analysis project Ga0123352, IMG submission 89700) | Labiotermes labralis P1 segment gut microbial communities from Petit-Saut dam, French Guiana - Lab288 P1 | ecosystem: Host-associated > Arthropoda: Insects > Digestive system > Gut ...
ATATGTATGTCTCCTGTCACAGGCATTTCTTCCTGGTACTTCTCTTGAACCAGCGGTGATCCCCACCGCTCAGGCTTCAAGTTTCACATTGCAGTACTTTCCGTATTATGTGTGATGTTCCAATTATAGCTGTCTTTTGTAGTGAATCTATCGAGTGTTTTCCTGGTACAGCTTCCAAATTTTTCCTTTAGCTTCTCGTTACTATTCCAGTGTCTGCAATTATTACTAGCATAATCGTACATTTCAGGTTCCACATTCGTCTTATCTCTGTACATAAACTCTTGTATTTAACGTTCTTTTCGCTTTATTATTATTATTATTATTATTGACATTGCCAATGGCTAAATTAAAATGTGTACTGCAATAAGAATGAAAATAATTAAATGCAATTGGCGCAATTATAAAGAGGAAACAATTTAAGGTCTAGAATACAAAGAAGTCTAATAACAATAATTACTTTTTGATTTATAATTAAGATGATGAAGTTATTAAACCCATAGACAAAATCGACTTTTCCTTTGAACATACCAGTGTATCTACAGACGTAACTATCGGCAGATGAACGTTTTGCGGAGGGACACAAGTGACATTTAAGATCAGTTGCAAATAAAGTATAAGACTCGCAGGTCTGGCGTCGGCAGTCTGACGTGAACAGGTAAATGAACTGGTGAATGAGTGATAATGACGGTGGCGCTACTGAGGGTGTTGTTATTGTTGATGACAGTGATGGTGATGACGATGATAATGATAATATAATTCTGCCGTGGTGGCATTCTAGATGTAGATTCATGAGCCACGCCCCCTTCTTCCCAACCCTCTGTGGTTTCCCGTTCCTTTCTTCTCCAATTTCCAGACCATATACCAATATGTTCCTCGGTGTTCTACCCGCATACATCTTATCGTGGCAACTAAATCCACCATAAGATTTCCTTGTTATTAGTTAGAATCTTCATCCCACCCTCCAGCCGCCGAGGGTTGGGTGTTACAGGATTGTGCCTTCACAGTTCGCATGATTTGAAGACGAAGAAGAGGGAGTCTGAAGGGAAAGATTTCTCAAACATAGAAGCTTGGGGCGGCGTGTTCCCCATATTTCAAAATTCAGTTCGTCGTTTTCTATATAACTGTAGTGTGATGGGAGTTTAATTTGTCGTCATTACGACATGCATGGTCTTGTGGGCCCTTTATGCGGGGTATTTGTCTTCTCTGCCAGTTTCTCTGCACCGTCTCGTCACGCCTGTTACATTTTTCAGCAGTCGTCTAGACTTGATCTTAGGAGCTGCCTCTGACATGATAGCAGAGGTCGTTAAAGGCAAAACTTATTCATCCTATTGGATTGACTGTGTCATTGCAGAACTTCACCGATAGAGTCTTTCGTGTTCGGAAGATTCCGAGTTCGATACGAGGCCCAGAGCTCGCTGTCGTCAGTAGCGATGTCTTGCAAGTTTTCAGGGTGTTAGAACGAATGTTGTTGGAAGGATAATTTTACGTGAACAAGGAATATGTTTAAAATAAGTCGAAACACAACTAGTATCATAGGTATTTGTTTTATTACTTTTAAGGTGGCATGTTTCGGACCCTGTTTTGGGCCATCATCAGTTCATAAGTAGGAACTGAGGAAGTTACACAATGTAAGTCATAAAATAAGTTATATAAATCTAAAATTCAAGGAGATCTCTTTGTCGTTTTCTTATTCTAATAGCTAGTTTTTAAAATCGGCAAGATTATAAAAGTTACAACAAGCATGATTACTAACACTGGAATATGAATCGTATATTTATCTAAGTAATTAACCAAATTGATGCACTCTCAGCAACGTGTTCTCTCACACAACAGCTAGCTAACTGCACTCTCAGCAAAGTGTTCTCTCACACAACAGCTAGCTAGCTGCATTCTCAGCAACGTGTTCTCTCACAGCTAGCTAGCTGCACTCTCAGCAACGTGTTCTCTCACAGCTAGCTAGCTACACTCTCAGCAACGTGTTCTCACACAACATGATATGCTGCAGCATCCACAACACGTTGATGAGAGTGAAGCTAGCTAGCTGCACTCTCAGCAACGTGTTCTCTCACAGTGAGCTAGCTGCAATCTCAGCATCGTGTTCTCACACAACACGATGTGCTGCAGCATCCACAACACGTTGCTGAGAGTGAAGCTAGCTAGCTGCACTCTCAGCTAGCTGCGCTCTCAGCAACGTGTTTTCTCATAGCTAGCTAACTGCACTCTCAGAAACGTGTTCTCACACAACATGATATGCGGCAGCATCCACAACACGTTGCTGAGAGTGAAGCTAGCTAGCTGCACTCTCAGCTAGCTGCACCCTTAGCAAAGTGTTCTCTCACAGCTAGCTAGCTGCACTCTCAGCAACGTGTTCTCGCACAACATGATATGCTGCCACAACATCCTGGTTACAGAAACAAATTAAATTGTGAATGTTTTAATATAACTTTAGCAAGGAAAAACGTAACTCCCTGAGGATGATCTGAAAGATCGAAACTTGTCGGAGTGATTTTAAGTGTTTTTATATGTAATTTTATGTGAGTGCATTTGTTGGTTGATAATTAAATTGAACCTATGATACTAATCGTGTTTCCACATATTTTAAACTTATTCATTGCTCGTGCTAGTGAACACAACGGGGATGGCTCACCTAAAGATGATAATTTTATGTGTTTAGTCTCCATCTTTAGACAGAATGTTACTCCGAAATATCAGACCATTTATCGTGTTATTATTCTACATTGCATAAGAATTCATAAGACAGTCATTTGAAGTTTTCCCTTGTTCTTATGGCCTAACTGACTTTTGTTGAGTTAGGACCTTCAGATGATCGTCGGTCGCTTTTTCGTTACCCATCCTAATATATAATTTAAATTATTTCATATTCCGCACGCTGTGTGGTCTTCCCGACTGAGAAGGCGCTGTTAATTAAGGCAAGAATCAACATGACTACAGTAATCGAAAGGGACCTTAAATAAATGTTGTGTGAAAACGTGCACATGAAATTTTTGCAGAAAGTAGTCCCTTAGGGGGATATGGGTAACGGACATCAGGGGGTTATGAAAGTCCTGGGAATTTGTTGACCAGCCGAACGACTGTCAGCTTCTCAATAGGGACCCTATTTTGGTTGTCATATTGAATTCTATGCAGATGTTTTGTCCATTTGTTTTTGTAGGAATTTGTCTGTGTGAGAAAAATTGGGGTCGTCCTGTGTTAACGTCGTCGATCCAAGTTCTGCCTTCAAATCCTGAATCGTCTAATTTAGCCGGGAAGACATTAAATTATTGATGCGTAAATCTGCCAGAAGAGTTTCTTTTCGGAGCCTGTTCATTCCATTCTATGTCTTCATGTTCTAATGACTGTTTTTTTGTGGGTTATGATGAAGTGTAGTCTGACAGAATATAATGACGTTTGGGAGAATTCTGCTGCCTTCTTCTTCAGAGTAAATGCCTAACCTGCGCGAGAAAGTATCAGTGTCATTACCAGTGTCACAGTTGGAAGAATTTAGGCAAACTTTAGCTCATAGAACTACTAAAATTATATTGTATATACCACTAATAAGACCGGTAGTGTCGTGTGGAGCGGAAGCATGGACGTTGATGAAGAAAGAAGAACAAGATCTGCTAATTATTGAAAGGAAAATATTTAGAAGAATATATGGTCCTAAATATGAAAACGGGGAATGGAAAAGTAGGACGAATCGAGAACTAGAAGAGACGAGCAAAATAGAAAATATAGTAAAATGGATAAGAGGGCAAACGATACGCTGGTTAGATCACCTAGAGAGAATGGAGGAGGATAGGATGCCCAAAAAGATCTTCACTCAAGAACTGGAAAGGACGAGAAGAAGGGGAAGAACCAGGAAAAGATGGAAAGAGGAAGTAGAAAGAGATCTTCAAGCGCTGGAGAGAGTTGGTGGCAGATAGGAAAAAATGGAAGGACATTGTTCGACAGGCCTAAGCCCAAAGTGGGCTGTAGTGCTAATGGAAGAAGAAGAAGAAGAAGAAAGAAGAAGAAGTAGCTCATAGCACAGGTCTGGTTGGGCCAGAGTGCCGTGGGATAGAATTGAGGCCATAGAGAAAGAAATTGTTACCCAAAAGAGGACCGTTTTTGAGTGGAATGGAGTGGATAGCAGAGAAGGATACAGTGCGAGGAAGTAAAGACAGAAATGCAATCAAATGGGCAATGATAATAAAATATAACTTAGGCTATAATGCACGCGTAAAATATAAATAATACAAAAATTCTCAAAGACCTGGTTCGAGATTAACTTTTTGTCTACCTCTTTTCTTAAATGAACCTATATATATATATATATATATATATATATATATTGTATTTCACATTTACCTTACTCATACTAAACATTAATGTCTCTTGTCCATATATTCCGTTGGCTATGATTTTGAGCACCTTAACGAGTTTGTACAGCGTCGGATACCTGACTGACTTTAATTAATAAAACGCCTTCTGTTGCATAATTTTGATACCAAAGTACCTTAGAAATGCTTTGCTTTGTTAAGATGATCGGCTTTTGTTAGCAAAGGACCGACGTTAATCTTGCTTATCTGCTCGTCACATTATCATCTTGGTGTGGCTGTTGGTCCCATCTTGTGGTTTTCTTGTAGCAAACGCTTCCTTTGAGTCAGGAATTGTGGCTGTGATCAGAGCGTTGTTCCGTCAAACGTCGTCATTGTGAGCGACATGTATAGTGAGCAACACCTTGCACTGAGTAACTTAGTTTTAACACTTTCTGAACAGGTAACGAAGCTAGATTTGCATCAGAGAAGCACATGGTTCGAATATAGGCAATTCTTCCATTTATTGTAAATCCCCATTGTGAATATAACATGTAATAAGCAACACTCTGGATTGAGAGACATATTGGAGTGCTTTCCGCAAAGGCAGTGCTCTTTTCTGGGATTCAGAAGGTAACTTGTCATAAAATCTAAACTTATCTTGGGCACATTGTAACCGATGAACACTCCGAATTGAGCAACTTAATGTGAAGAACTTAAGAGGACTTAACATCTTGGACTTGTATACAAAATATTTAATACCAACTCGTTAAACAATGTTTTTATTTCTTAATTAATGCTGTGACATGTTTCGGCCTTAGCTACTGGCCATATTGAGGGAGCTCAATAGTTTTAATTAATTAATTATTGCTGCGACATATTTCGGCCTTAGCTACTGGCCATATTTAGGGAGCTCAATAGTTTTAATTAATTAATTATTGCTGCGACATGTTTCGGCCTTAGCTACTGGCCATATTGAGGGAGCTCAATAGTTTTAATTAATTAATTATTGCTGCGACATGTTTCGTGCTTAGCTACTGGCCATATTGAGGGAGCTCAATAATTTTTCGACTTGTGAAGCTTATCCGTCAACTTGTGTGATAAATATTTCTGGCCTCCCTGAAGATGGCCAAGAGCTGAGGCGGAAACATTTTGGGTCAATAATTAACAATAAAAACACTGTACAGCAGTTAGGCATTATATATTTTGCATATAATGTAGTTGTGCAGGAAATGTACAGTGTTAAATCTGGGCTTGTGTTCAGGCTGTTACTGGTTCAAATCTCGGCTGCCATGCCCTCTGCATTTTATCTCAGTGTTTTTATGTTAATACGGGGATAACGCTTTGAAACAGGTCACGACGGGTGTATTCAGAATAGTTATCTAACCGCCATTGGTGCTTCCCATCACATTTGAGGCTAAATAATCTTTCAAGATGGAACAGCGTCATTAGGCAAATAATAATCATTTAGTTCTAGTAAGAAGTAAGCCAGGTACCTTGTAATTTACACAGATATCAGTTCCTTGTTGGTCTACGCTAATTTTAGACGTAGTTACTAACGGTGCCTGCCAGATGGCATTACACGTCAGGCGGCCTCGACGCATCGGTTGATAACGTACGTAAACACGTTCGTTATTTTTTATAATTGTAAAGACTACTAAGTGTATGCAAATTAGGTTTGCTCTCGCCGATTTTGCTGACATCGGAGGCAACGTAGCCGTAACGCTATGCATAGGGTGGTTGATATTTTCTTTAGAGCGTATGTTGAGCGATATTTACTTGAACTGTTTGAAACTGCATGAGGTGGAGCAAGATGGGGGAAGGGAATGACAGTAGGCCGGACGGATAAGGATTGGAAAGAAATACGGATACGATGTGAGAAGATGGGATTTGGGGGAGCGGGGGTAAAATTTGTGTAATAAATGAAGAATTTGAAGCTGAATTTGTAACGGTCATTACAATAATTTGTTAATATTTATTAACAACATCATATCTACAGGAAATGAAGAAACTGCGGAATCTTATGAAGCGATTTCTTATCAGTATCCTATGTGATTTACAAATCGGAAGGTCGCTGGTTCGATCCCAGCTGGTGTCAGTGGATTTTTCATTGACAGAAAGTCCTTCGATCGCAGTACGGCCCTGGGGTCGACTCAGCCTCTAACAGAAATAAGTACCAGGAGTATTTCCTGGGGGTAAAGCCGGCCGGTGCGTAAGGCTGACAACCTTACCACTATCCTGTGCCGTTGTCACGAAATCTGGGAACTTTAACTTCCTGGAGCCCTCTGGGCCCCTCCGGTCCTGTAACGGGACTGCTTTTACCTTACGTAATTAGAGGCAGAGGACCGAATATTGTGATAAGTTTATCACAATTTTCCTTTCCCGATCGAAAGTATGTCGAGGGGAACTTTGAGTTAGACCACGATGGCTTCCTTTCACGTCTCTTTTTTTCATAATTTGCTTATAATGCTATTCAGCTCTACGTTATCTGAGTAGATGATACAGCTCGTGAAATGATCTGCGAGACAAACATATTATTCCTGCGTAGATCGCTGCAGCTAGCCAATTATGTTGACAGGCGTCTGCTTTGTACTCTCCATTGGTTGCGGGACGCAGTTTGAAAACAGCGTTGAATGATATTGTTTAGAAAATAAAAGTTGGGCGTTATTGTGACCGGTGTTGTGACCTTGTGACTGTTGTGGTTGTGGAAGTCTGGAATCGGTGTTGGGTTGAGGGCCACAGTTTGGGAAAACTGTTTTTAATGTTCCTGTTTAGAAGCATATGAACGACCACCTTGAAAGTGTAGGCGACGTTTGTATTAATTCTGAGAGCGAATTAAAGGGGTTGGCCACATCCATAAGTGAAAAAAGTGGGTAAAATGCCCCCTTGTACAGGCACTGAGGCTCTGTACAGGCCGTACGGCCCATAGGGAGAGTAGAGGTATAGCTCTACTCTTTCTTGACCACGGTACTGGAAGGGGATGAGGGTCAGCGTCACGCCCCGACCGCTCTTTACCCCCAGGAAAGACCCGGTACCCATTGTACAGGAGGCTGTGTGGGTCCCAGGGGCTGGTCTGGACAGGTGCGGAAAATCTCGCCCTCCGCCGGGATTCAATCCCCGGACCGTCCAGCCTGTAGCCAGTCGCTATACCGACTACGCTACCCGGCCTTTTCATAGCTGATAGTATACTGGATAATATTAACGCCTGCGAATCCATGTGTGCTCAAAGACTGCAATTTGATGGTCCGATTTAAGACAAGTGGCTGGGCATATTGACAGGTGTTAGAGCTGTCTATACTAAGGGCTGAAATTCCATGTCGCTCACTCAAAGCTCTTCCCGTTCTCTGAGAGGTTTCTGTCGATCTTTAAGGATGCTGGAGTTATGTGAATAATCCTCCAAGCATCTCCCTGTCTCTCTCTCTTTCTTTTTTTTGCCTGCAAGTTCTCTTGCTGAACCTTACTCGACGATGAAGGCATTCCAGCGAGAGACGCGAACACTTTAAGCCTCCCCACAGCTATGTCAGACCGCCAGCAAACATGTGTGGGTGGAGACAACACGTTACGTATGCAAATGTTTGTATCTCAGGTGGTTACCTGTCTGTATTTAAAAAAAGGAAGCGTTAGTTCAAAGAGAATTAGCTCCTCTATTGTAGTAGTTGATAGGGTAATTATAATTTGGATGGGTACAGAAAGGGGGACCGCGATAGCACAGTGGTTAAGGTGCTGTTCTACAAATCGGAAGGTCGCTGGTTCGATCCCAGTTGGTGTCAGTGGAATCTTCATTGACATAAATTCCTGCCGATCGCACCATGGCCCTGGGGTCGACTCAGCCTCTAACAGAAATGAATACCAGGAGTATTTCCTGGGGGTAAAGGCGGCCGGTGCGTAAGGCTGACAACCTTACCACCATCCTGTGCTGTTATCATGAAATCCGGGAACCTTAACTTCCTGGAACAGTCTAGGCGTGTCGAGGCCTGTAAAGGGACTGCTTTAACTTTACCTAGGAGTACAGAAAGAAAGGGAAATTGGAAAAGCAAAAAATGAATGGATGTCGGAACAAAGAAATAAAGAAAGAAGGAAAGAAAGAAAGAATTTTGGCAGAAAGAAGGGAAACGTAAGTAGGAGAGTAGAATGGTTGTACAGACAGACGGCGAGAAAGAGAGAGATAGAGAGAGAGAGACAGAGAGGATAAAGAAGGAATGATATTCTTCATGTTTCACGGTACCAAAATAAAAAAATCCGTAAAGGCCCACCGAAACTCAAAATACTACACGTGTTCTTTTATTGCTGTCGTATATATATCCTCGTCTTACTTACTTTCGTCTCCCATCCTCATTCTTCATATTTTTTAATATGTCTTTAACATAAATATTCATGCTACAGATTGCATTCGTCCGAACGTGTTCACATGGACACTATGTTCTGTTCGTAACATGACACTCGCACAGAGACGACGAACTTCATCATAAACCGCGTTTTGCTAAGTATACGGTATATAAGAGGTGTAATGTCATTTAATGCGCACGGCTTTCCGATGAGCAATGTGTGAACATCAAGTTTTTTGTGTGGATAACAAACCAATTAGATGTCACTTTTGTGTAATGCTTTATTTTCTCCTTTATAAGTTGCTCAACATGTTTCGGGCAACTATGTGCCCATCATCAGGAGCTGACGACTGGTTAGTGTTTTCCCCACGTGTTGGCTGCTGTGGCTGCAATAAGGTTGTCAAAACCGGTTGGTAGGTAGTGTGTCCATTGAGTGGTAGTTGTGCTACGAACCCCTCAATGGACACACTACCTACCAACCGGTTTTGACAACCTTTCTGCAGCCACAGCTCAATATCAACACGTGGCGGAAACACTAACCAGTCGTCAGCTCCTGATGATGGGCACATAGTTGCCCGAAACATGTTGAGCAACTTATAAAGGAGAAAATAAAAGCATTACACAAAAGTGACATCTAGTTGTTTTGTTATCCACACTGAATTACGATGCACGGTCAACCACATATCAGATTTATCAAGTTTCTTCTCGTCCGAAATATGTAATTTAAGATAGAGTTTTCAGGATTCTACGGCAGATGTCAGTCAAGTCTCCTGGGGTTTGACACTCCGATGACTATAGGTTTCTTTAATAAAACCAACCAGATGCACCAATTTCTCAAATTTATTCTTGGAATAAAATTCTACATGTTTCGGACAGTTCCTCTGTCCATCATCAGGAGTTTTTCACTGTACACACAGCAATGGTATATGTCATACGGGTTTGCTGACAGCTTGCGAGCAGGATCAGGACGGAACAATTCCGTCCTGATCCTGCTCGCAGGCTGTATGACATACACCATTGCTGTGTGTACAGTGAAAAACACCTGATGATGGACAGAAGAACTGTCCGAAACATGTAGAATTTTATTCCAAAAATAAATTTGATAAATTAGTGCATATAGTTGGTTTTAGTATAAGAATTTATCACGATGAACGGTCACCTGGAAGACTATAAATTTATCTGGACGTTTCGGAGTAACGTGATAATCATTTTTAGTGTGACGAAATTCAATTGTAGTAAATGCTAAAAAATTGTTGTGCGAACTGTAGACATGTAAACGTCTATTTGTATTGTTACACCGTGCATGTTGTCGAGTTACTCAATTATTACACCAACCACTGCACATATATAAAATTTATAAAATTTACACATTAAAACATTAAAAAACGCTCCGACATGTTTCGGTCCTAAGACCATCATCAGGGAGCTATATATTCC
>Ga0123352_10022486_pt1 | contig 10057 bp, 10 predicted proteins | sample TergutLab28metaG_FD_89700 | JGI IMG/M metagenome (GOLD analysis project Ga0123352, IMG submission 89700) | Labiotermes labralis P1 segment gut microbial communities from Petit-Saut dam, French Guiana - Lab288 P1 | ecosystem: Host-associated > Arthropoda: Insects > Digestive system > Gut ...
CTTCCATGCTTTTTCCAGGTGAGTCATCTGATGAATGGGGCAATCAAATCATCTGAGGATGATATACTCAGCCAGAGTTTTGAGGATCTGGAACAACTGTCGGCAAATTCCAACGTGCAAGAAGTGGAGCGTGCCATTCACAAATACTCAGTGTGCTTAGACTCATTCATAAAGACCTTGAAACGTAATGGCAATGGATCTGATCTTAAATCAACCAAAGCCCCTCAAATATTGAACCGTATCAACGAGATGATGCGCAAGGCGTGGGCGGTTCCAACACATGGTCATACACTAGGTTATTCCTTGTGCAACGCCCTTCGTACATGTGGTGGACTTGATCTCCTGATGACCAATTGTCTTCATGAAGATCAGGAGCTCCAGTTCTCGAGTGCTCGGCTTTTAGAACAGTGTCTCACTACTGAGAATCGTGCACATGTTGTTAAGAACGGGCTGGACACAGTCGTGAAAGTAGCCTGCATTTGTACAAAGCATGCAAACTCAGTAGATCATTCACGCACAGGCACTGGGATACTTGAACATCTGTTCAAGCATAGTGAAGGGACATGTAGTGATGTGGTACGTTTAGGTGGTCTGGACTCTGTGTTATTTGAGTGCAGAAAGAATGATGTGGAGACACTCCGGCACTGTGCAGGTGCCCTAGCTAATCTGTCTCTGTATGGAGGGGCTGAGAACCAAGAAGCAATGATCAAACGGAAGGTTCCAATGTGGCTGTTCCCACTGGCGTTCCATGATGATGATAACATCAAGTATTATGCCTGCTTGGCAATTGCTGTGCTGGTGGCCAACAAAGAGATTGAGGCAGCTGTACTGAAGTCTGGAACACTGGATCTGGTGGAACCTTTTGTTACCTCACACAACCCATCAGACTTTGCAAAATCCAACTTGGCGCACGCACATGGGCAGAGCAAGAACTGGTTACAGAGGCTTGTGCCAGTTTTGAGTTCAAAGAGAGAGGAAGCACGTAACCTTGCGGCATTCCACTTCTGCATGGAAGCAGGAATCAAGAAACAGCAGGGAAAAACTGAAATCTTTGGTGAAATTGGAGCCATTGAACCTCTGAAGAAAGTGGCTAGCTGTCCCAATGCAGTTGCTTCCAGATATGCAGCTCAGGCCCTCCGACTCATTGGAGAGGAGGTGCCACACAAACTGAGTCAGCAGGTGCCACTGTGGTCCACTGAAGATGTTCGAGAATGGGTCAAGCAGGTACAAGTGGTGCAAATACAAAAACTTGCTCTAAAGAAGCAATCATTGTATTTACGTGAAAGTGTAAGGTTAGTCACAATTATGTTCTCTTCCATAGATTGGTTTTGCCGAATATGCCGGTAACTTTGTGGAGAGTCGTGTAGATGGTGACCTTTTGCTACAGCTTACTGAGGAGAATCTGAAAGATGACATTGGTATTACAAATGGAATTCGCCGACGAAGGTAACTTTATGATTACAGTTTGCAAGGCATCACATCACTGAATGCATGAGTATTTATAGTCTGTCATTCTGATTTAAGTATTTGTTAATTTTTCCTCTGACTGTGTGCAGTTTACTGTGGGTGCAAAAGCTTTATCCTTTATCACTCCCAGGTTTACCAGGGAGTTGCAGAACCTGAAGAAAATGGCTGATTACAGCAGTCGTGACACAGGGAACTTGAACACATTTCTGCAGGGTATTGGTGCAGAATTCTCCATATACACATACTCCATGCTGAATGCTGGGGTGGACAAGGACTCCATCCGAAATCTGTCTGAAGATCAGCTGACAAATGAGTGTGGGATTTCCAACAGCATTCATCGCCTCAGGATATTAGATTCCATAAAAAGTATGTGTGTAAGATGTCATGTAAACTGTGTGTATGCAGCACCTGTAACAGAAACAAATCAGGCTCATTGACATTTGCCTTATTTCAGATTTGGAGAATGGGCTTGCAAATTCTTGTCAGGAGAGCATGGATAAATCTCTCGATGTGTTTGTCAGCTACAGAAGATCAAATGGGTCACAACTAGCAAGGTATATTGATGCACCTGTGTCTGCCTCTACAAGCTAATAGTCAAGAAAATCTCTGCCATTTGTGAAAGCTAAACGTTCGTTACCATTATCACAAGGCACTTACTGGAGTCTAACTCTAAACTGGATGAATACAGCCCATATCCTGACACCCCTTTTCCTTAAAATCCATCTTATTGTCACTTTAGTTAACCAAGATCTCTCAGGCAATCTGTTTGGGCTTCCAAATAAAATGTAGTTTGTATTTCTTATCCCTTCCTTGTGTCCTGCATTCCCAGTCGATCTCATCCCCCATGATGTGGTGGCCTTAAAGTTTTTGGTAAAATGATACTGATTAGTTAGAAGAATTAAATGGTTAAGGATTTCTGTGATGAATAGAGAACTTGTTATTTGCATGTGGAAGTGTTATGCTGTGCAAGTATTACACATTGATTGTTTCATTATGTAATTCAAGATATGTATGTCCTTCACCTGGAATATTCATTGCTTTCCTTGTAATTATTGCAGCATACAGTGTTTCCTGCATAAGAAGTTTGCTAGGCATCATGAAGGGAAATTTCTTAAAAGGGAAATGTGAAAATTAGTTTCATTTCTTGGATCCACTTTTGTATTTTGATCCCAAGCAGTTACTTTTATAATGCTTCTGTTACAAGGTCAATTTGTATATTATCGGGGCAGCTTGGATCTAGGGACACTCTACTGATAAAAATAAAAATTTGTAAAATGCAGATCATTGTGGATCACCTAAAAGTGACCGAGTCCAAAGTAATTTGTTGTTGGCACATGTGCATATTTTCCTTTACATCAGTATCTCATTGCGCAGGTCTCAAATTGTCAAAGTCACCACATATTATCATTTACTATAACAAAATCTTTAGAACCACACTTGAATTTCAAATCTTGGTGCAGTACATAATAATACACTACAGTTAGCAGAAAGATAAAACTGTGAAGCAAGAAGCGGTTGAAAGGCTTCATAGAAGCGATGAAATGGTCAGAAGTCAGTTATGACTGTGGGACAGGTTGCCCATCAAGAAATGAATAATGGTTGTAAAGACTTGTAAATATATTCAGCGTGGGAAATTTTTGTATAACAGTCTGAAGAAAATAAACGTTTAAAGCAGGAATATGTGTTACATGAGACTTTCATATAATGGAAATATTCAACATTATTGTAATGGGAGTTGTGGTGGGACTTCACAAATATTGCTTCTTACACAGGAAAATTTTGTATTTGGGAACTTATCTGGCAAACACAGACTAGCAGTTAAAACAGAACATAAGAAGTAAGACTTAGATTATGTATTTTGAGTTTGTTCTTGTGTTTCAAACAAACAGGCTAGGAATATTTGAAACACATCCAAAAACCACAAGAACACTTGCATGTCACTTTTAACAGTCATGGCTGCAATATGTATTGGCAAAAGTACAAAGCAAGGTTCCTAATATTTTTGGGTGTTCTGTGGTAGGTCCATTGGACACGTTTATTTATTCACTTGCTCACTCCTACACATATGTGCACACATGTAAATTCTTTTATGGTTGAAGGTTGTTTTCTCCTCACAGTTTGCTGAAGGTTCACCTTCATCTGCGGACATTCACAGTGTTCATCGATGTGGAGAGGCTGGAGGCCGGTAAATTTGACAACAATCTATTGCAGAGCATTAGACAGGCAAAGAACTTCCTCCTTGTGCTTACCCCCAATGCTTTAGATCGTTGCATTGGCGATGTGGAGTGCAAAGACTGGGTTCACAGGGTAAGTACTCGGGCTCCAGGTACATGTTATCTGACCTTTTAAAACAGAGAGATACCACCTTCTTTAACATACAGGAGGACTTCATTTTGTTTCACAGTATATTAGTGTGTTTTACATCACAATAATCAGTGATTATTTCCCCAAAGAGCATTCACTGGTTGGTTTTTCATAGTTGTGACTGTGAGTGACAATGGAGGAATATAAGGTCACAATTTTACTGCAGATTGTTTTGTTTTTTTAAAAAATAGTCATCATAAGGCAGTGTAAAACACTTAAAAAGTATCAGATACAACAAAATAAAATGTTTCATTTTCAGGTAGTTGAGGTCTCAGTTTTACATTATTATATGTGATGTAAGAGCTGAAACCAAATAAACAAACAGCATACTCTTCCCTGTTGGTAGTACCAGATAATGCTCTAATATATTTCCATATACTTTTCCATTTTTGCTTTCGTTTGGTTTGGCTCTTACAAAGTACTGTAAAGCTGGATCTCTTCTACATGAAAATTAAACATCTTCTTGTGTTGTATGTGTAATCCTGCTTTAAGTGTTTTACGTTGCCTGATAGACTTTTTAAAAAATCCTAAGCATGTTGGGGTATGATGAACAATAAATTAATACAATACATAGTTGTGACTGATTTTATTTTTCTATTGTTGTTTATATAGGGGCTGGGATAACTCAGTGAGTATAGTGACTTGCTATGGGCTGGAAGGTCCGGGGAACGAGTCCTTGTGGGGGTGAGATTTTCCATACCCATCCAGACAGGCCCTGGGGCCCACCCACCCTCCTTTACAATGGGTGCCGGGTCTCTTTCCTGAGGGTAAAGCAGCCAGGGCGTGGCGTTGACCACCCACCCCCATCTAGCGCCGAAAGAAAGAGTTGAACTACACCTCTACTCCCCCTCTGGGCCTTCGTGGCCTGTTCTAGGGTGAACTTTACCTTTTTATCTTTATTGTTGTTTGTATATCACAATGGGATGTCCAACTTAAAGATGAGACTGAGTGTTTACTTTGAGGTAGGAACAATTTTTGAATATGATTTAGATGCACTTCAGGCTTGAAAGGGTACAAATAGAAGCTCTATAAATTGCAGTAAGTGCAGTGTCACAACTGTAGTAGATTATTTCTGCTAAATTAAGTTTGCTAAATTTCTTGAATGCAGGAAATCGTAGCGGCACTGCAGTCAAACTGCAACATCATTCCCATCATAGACAATTTCCAGTGGCCAGAACCAGAAGAGCTTCCTGAAGATATGCGTGCAGTTTGTCACTTCAATGGTGTCAGGTATACCACAAACATTTCCTGTTGTTCAGCATTCTTGCACTTTTTAGTCATGACCCACCAAGTTGCAACAGCATGGTACTTGTATCACCTTGTGAAAAATGCCTAATTTCGTTTAATACAGATAGCCCTCATTTCGTGACGATTCACAATAACAATGGTTCTGAAAACAGAAATCCAAAAGTATAAAAAAAACTAAAAATTTTTTAAAATATGCGACTGTAAATACCATGTGATGTAAAGAAATAGCACAGCCAGAGATGAGAGCTATCCCCATCTACAATCTAAACCAGGAAGGGATAAGGTTAATCAAATTACTAACATAAGAGCCACCATGTCTAGTAAGAGAAGTGCAGTGAAACAATGTGTCAAGGTCACTAAACGGAGCCATGTCGCCAGTTTATTGGAAATGGAACATCAGGGTTTGGGTGACAAGAAATTCTCTTGGATTGGTACACAAACTGTTTTTACCCTGCTCTGCTCCGTTTTTGTCACGGAACTGAGTTTCCATCCAAGGCTCTTTTCTTGGACAGTGCCCCCTGGCCACCCTGCAAACCTTTCTGTAGTCAGACCACCTCTGGATGTTTACATGCCTTCAAACACCACATCACTTTTTCAACCAATGGACCAGGGAGTAACAGTAACCATTAAAGCTTATTACCTCCACCAGACCTTGAGTTTTGGACAGCTCAGGCAAAACTATTAAGGATAATTGGTGCCCATTGGACATTTTGCAGGGCATTAAAAACATCATCGCAGCTTGGGAGGAAGTGTCAGTGAATTGTCTGAATGGAGTGTAATGCATACTCCTCCCAGAATTTATGCATGACTTCACAGGATTTGAGCCGGTGGAGAACACTGTTGAAGACATCGGCAAGCTGGTGCAAGAGGTGGGACTGTACGAGGTCACAGCTGAAGATGCAAAAGAGCTGTCAGATAGTGATAGACAGCAGTTTTCCAATGAAGGCTTTGAAGAAATGGATAAAGATCTAAGCCAGGAAGAGGAGATGAAGAGCCTCCTCTACAGTGTATGAAAACAAGCGATATCAGTGCATTCTTTCACCCCTGGAGACCCTCACTGAGAGCTCTGTGCAACTGACCACAACTGGCAGCGAAGTGCAAAGGTGGAAAGGGGCATAATGGTAGCCATTGGCCCTTATTCTGAGATTCTCAAAGAAAGAGGAAATCTTCACAGCCACCTCTGCTTGCTTTCTTCAAAAAACACATAAGTAAATAAATAAAAATAAAAAGGGAAGATCCTCAAACAGGGACTTCATCATAGAAGAAAAATCTCTGTATTGCACTGTAGTAAAAAAAGATCAATGCAGGGCCTTACAGTGACAAAACTTTTGTTCTGTGCTGTGTACATATCGAAGGAAATGTTCAGAATTTAATTTTTTATTGCATTAAATATAGTTTGGTTATTTTATGTTACATTTAATTGATATATGTTCATAAAAAAGCTGTTTTTACATTCATGACATATTTCATGGCTTTAAATACAACAATATTATATTAATTATGTCAGTTTTGAGAGACTTCAGTGTTAAATATGAGCACTGTAAGGCATCCCTGACAGATGTTCAGTGACTCCTGTTTGAGAAGCTGTATTAAGTATTTTAAATGTAATTAATCTGAAAGCAATACTGTGTCAGTAATCAGTCGCCACTGCCATCATTAAGCAATGTTACACACTGCTACATGTCACCACTTTCATTTCACATTAAATGTGTTGCAGATGGATCCATGACTACCAGGATGCTTGCGTGGACAAGCTGGAAAGGTTCATGCGTGGGGAAGTGAACGTGCGTTCAGATGGCCCATCAGGACGTGTAACAATGAACAAAGGTGATGCAACACCTGGAACCCCATCTGGCAATACTCTGGGTCGCCAGCCACCCAATTATCAACGTATGCACAGCAATGAGAGTGGGAAGGGTAGTGACAAGGATGTGAATGGTAATTCGGGAGGGGGGAGGGACTGACTAGATGGCCCCGCCTCCTCAGCCAAACACTGCAGGTCAGTGAGTGAGTGTATGTGAAAAATAGTGCCTCTGCTGTGCTACTGCTAACTGCTGCATGATTGTGAAGAGAGAATGGCAACAAGCTAACATGAATGCACAGCTGAAACTAACGTGAAATTGTAGAAGATGTGATGATGACACTTGCATTGAAAACGTATATACACATATGTTTGGATCTGTGTTCAGAGCATCTAAGCTTCTCAAGACAGTTTTGCGGAGTAGTGTTTGCCTTGTAACAGTTCATTTATTTACAATAGGTGCAGGATGCCACTGATGCCTTCAAAAGGAGACAGTAGTTCACCAAAAATGTCAACTGGAACCCGGTTTCTTACACTGCTTGTGTTATTTCCAGTATCTTGCATGGCTGTATGATGCTAACAAAACTGTGATCAACTACTGAAATTTTTACTAACTCTCTGTGCTGTGGCAGTTTTGTATTAATAAGTACAAGCTTCTAAAGTACAAAGCTTATGGCCGTACACAAACATATGCTGCTAGAAAAATATGCCTTCATTTTGATAACCATTTTGAATTATATCCGCTGAATACAGAATCAGGGCAAAAGAAGTACTATAATTGCAGTGCTTAGTAAAATGTTGGGATGTATACATCCCCTTTGAGAACATGGCTGATGTTGAACTGTTACTGCTGCAGGCTGCGAAAGTCTTCCAGTCCGTCCCGACCATGGCTAATGGGAAGTGCAGGCCATGTTCTGCACAGTTCTAGTCGGCGTCCACCCACTAGCCCACAAAGTCGGCTCCGTTCTTTGGCTCGGTACCCTGTAAATCCCAGTCCAGCAGTTCGTACCCGTCGCAGCTCTGGTGCACCTCCAGCTCAGCACTTAGCTAACCGACAGCTCTCCACAAGATCCCGTAGCCTTGATGGACTGTTGGATGAATCAAATCCGGAACCACCATGCCAGACTCAGATGGAGCAACAGTTGCTGAGAGAGTGCGAGCAGTATTTAAGTGCCCAAGAATTAGACTCTACTGCAGAACAAAGAGACAGTGATGTCCCTGTAAAAGAGGCCCAAGGCTGCCATACCAACATGGATTCAGATACAATATCAACAAGTTCAAGTGGAGGACCAAGGGCAGGTATCAGCCAGGGCTCACTTCTTTCACTCCCACTGCCTAGTGCAGGTGAACCGAAACGTAAGCGCAACTTCATGGATAGATGTGTCAATAAAGTTAGATCCCTCATAAGGAAATGAAAGCAACACCTACGGTTGTGAAATTACAGTCTTCTGGGATATGATGTGTAGTTTGGCACATGGCCACCAACATTTCAGAGGTATCTGCAGCCTCCATCTTTCATCAGGTTCCTGCACAGTGTTGGTTCCTGGCTGCCAAACTAGACAGCACCACACCTCAGAAGGGTGCATCTTCCTATTGATCGTTATAAGAACATTAGTTCTCATATTTAAAGACCTGTTCTAAAATTGGAAGCCACAACTGGCAACTAACTAGGACAGTTTTGATAAAGAAATTAATTTTTAAGTTCAGTAACAAAAATGTGACTTCAAGACTTAAATAGCAAGTATGAATGTATGAAGTGCTTTATCAGAGATGTGGGACTGCAGCTGTTAATGATGTAGGATATCTACACAGATGTGTAGTATTTTTGTACGTGAAGATGTTTGCTGAAAATATGAGTGTTAAGTATACATTTTAAAACATAATTGTTAAAACTGTACAATAACCAGATTATTTTCCATTTATATTCCTAATGATGTATTTTACCAAAGGTAATTTTAAATGTTGACTGTTAACTCTTAGTCTCCAATGTTATATTTATTTCATACCATTAAATATGATTCACAGCCCCATAGTGTTAGTGATGGACATGATAAAAATGATAAATGCAGCATCCAGTAACATACAATAAATATTTCATTATACATTTTACATTCTTGTCTCTATACACAAACTTTTAATATTTATATATACATCAACAAAATATGAATCTTTAGAGAGACACACACACACACACAAAAATTACATACCATACCCATGATTTCAATATACATCTGGCATCTGGTACAGTGTTAGCTCAAAATATTTTTCCCTTTAGTTTTGATTTGTCCTCTTCATCCCAGTTCCTCTCCATTTCTTCCAGCTGTTTTAATTCTTTCTGGACAGTAGCCATCAGTGAATGGTCAAGCTGCATTACTCGTGTGAAGTCCCCGCGTGCCTGTTGAGGATTCCATGCTCCCACATGTGCCTTTGCTCTCCTGAACAAAGCCTTTACATTGTCTGTGGAAGAATCATTGACACTGCTGCAAGTTTTCTGTTGATAAAATGGCTGAAAATGCTGCAGATTTTTACATAATTTACAGACATATAACTTAGAAGAAAAATTAATAAATAAAATTAGATGGTTCTGAACATGAAACTGACAGGGAGTCACAGAGAAAGAAGGAAAAACATGTGGGAAAACCAATGAGTTTTACAAATTAATTTTCTGGTAAAAGAGCCTGTTTCAGGCCGTGTCCATGCCAACTATGCCCTTGCGTTTGTTCCTATCTGTACGCTTGGTCATCGAGTCACGGTTTCCTGGGATATGTGTATCTTGTTCTGTGCTATCACCATCTCAGTGGAAGACTTGCTCCCTCCTCCTTTGTACCTTCTGTCTTGGTAAAGGTCAGTTTACTGCAGAGGTTCAAACTATCCGATTTCACAAGGTGTTCCAGCCACATTACTGTTGTAGCTTTTATACTATTATTTCTGATTCCTGACCTGATAACCTTCCTGGGTATACTTGATGTGCCAAGTATTTTCCTGAGATTCTTTGTTATGAGTATTCTCAACCTATCCTCATCACTGCAAATGCCAAACCTTCACTGTGAGGATGGGTTTTTGTACAGTTTAATCTTAATTTTTGTGTCACAAAGATGTGATTTTAATTGCTGTTTAAAACCATGATGACAATTGGAGGTTTGGAAAACGGAGGTAAATGAAGAGAGTTAGTTGCTA
>Ga0123352_10022487_pt1 | contig 10057 bp, 9 predicted proteins | sample TergutLab28metaG_FD_89700 | JGI IMG/M metagenome (GOLD analysis project Ga0123352, IMG submission 89700) | Labiotermes labralis P1 segment gut microbial communities from Petit-Saut dam, French Guiana - Lab288 P1 | ecosystem: Host-associated > Arthropoda: Insects > Digestive system > Gut ...
ACTATATACCAGAAAGCTGACTGTACAGGAAGAATGATCTCCTGATGATGAGCTTCTAAAAAGCTCGAAACATGTAGAGAGTGAATGACGACTACCCATGAAAATAAAGGATAGTCTACAAGTGACATCGTGTTGGTTATTTTAAAGAAAAAGATGTAGTAGTAGTAGTAGTAGTAGTAGTAGTAGTAGTAGTAGTAGTAGTAGTAGTAGTAGCTGTTGTAAATAATAATCATAATTTTTCCTCCGTGATGCAGAGGCGTTCATGTTTCTTTTAGTACTCAACACTTTCTCTACTGGTGAATAAGATTTTTTTTACGCTTATCATATGAATAGTTCTGTCACGACCGCCATTTGTGTATGTCGTTAAATAAACCGCATTCAGTCGCAACTAAGAAAGCAACACTGCAGAAATATTAGGTATGGTCCCCGTTGCATGCATGGACACCCTCCAGACATTTGTGTAACTTCCATAGTCAGTATTTGCTGTTTGTTCCAGTGTCAGCAAATGGCACAACGGGTGCGTGTTGTGGCCGGCGTGGCTGTGTCGTGACAAGTCTTCTTGTGTTTATAGTTTAATGGCCCTTTTTTGAACGGTCTGACCCGTGTCCAAAATTTGTGAATGCTTAACAGTGCAACTGTCGCTGTATTTTCAGTCACAAGTGTTCCCATAAAATGACTGCAGTAACTAACTCGTGTTCCAAAACGTAACGGCCGAAGCTTTACGTCAGCAGCTGTAAATTATTTAAAACCCGTTCATATGGTTTCATAAATTGGCCCGCGTATTTGCGAAATTTAGGCCGAAATATTGATCATTTCAGCGAAGACTCTTGTCTTACGCTATTGCTTCAAGCAAGATACCTGAACCTTGGAAAGCTCAAGAGGCACGTGGAACAGTATATAAATGATAATGTCTGGCAAGTTAAAGTACTTTTTAAAGCTCTAGGGAAATGTCTGTCTGCGTGTTTCAGCCCGAAAATAGCTATACGATTTTGGATTACATTTGCTATGAGCATCATGCCTTAGGAGCCCACGCAAATATTTTTCTCTTCGGTTTCTTTTTTACGATCGAATAATACCAGCATTGGGGACGCACTAGCTTATGAGTCGGAGGGACATTTGCGCCACTTCTGAAATCCAGTGACCGTAAATAAGCAATATTAACCGTAGCACTATCACAATTACCAGTAGTATCCATAGTAACCAAAAAAAAAAGTTGTGCTCAGTATTTTTAATGTGTTGGCCGAAGCTTTTTGGAACAGCCGTAGTCTTCGGTTTACCAAAGTACGTACTGTGAAACCATATAACAACATTACGTACTCCATATGGACTGCACATTTCCAGTGTTTTTCTCGGACGACATTACCGTCTGTTGCCTCGTACCAAATTTGTTCGTTGTGATGTTAAGCATGTACAAAACGTAATCGAATTCTCAGTGAATCCGAGACTGTTGGGACGTGACATTTGTTTGCGCTGGTGTAGTGTAAGTAGGCCTAATGTCATCCATGCCCAAGCCACAGAGACGTGTAGGAGGATTAGAGTATTGGTGGAGGGTTGTGGTAGCCTCAAGCCCCGACCGCTTTACTTGCAGGGAAACCCCAAGTACTCGTTTTCAGTAGGCTGGGTTGGCCTCCGAGACGGCCTGGTGGTTTTTTGGGAAACAAAATGTCCTACCCATGCCGGGAATCGAACCCTGGGTCTTTCAGCCGATAGCTTATTGCAGTGATTATACATAATATCGTGTAGTTTAACGAAACGTAGTTGGTCTATATGCGTTTCGTTTTGCTTATACCTACTGGATTGCAACTAATTAAAATTCATGAAATTACTAAACCGATGGTGAACGCTGATGTAACATACATTGACCCGAACCAGGTTGCCGAAGCATCAGCGATGACTAGGACCTCTGCTTCCTGTCGCAGTCCGACGTCACCGTCATTCCGCCACTAACCTTGAAGTTCCTAGCGCGCAGGGCGTCACATTTGAAGCTCAGTCAGTTGTGCGGACACACTTTATCTGCATTAGTAGTAGATAGCTAATGAATCCCACAGGCATTATTCCTCGTCCTCGTAATTCAGAGTCTTATTTGTGTTGGGAAGGAATTAATGAAGTCATCTGACAATAGCCAGCCACACTGTTGCCTGGAGAGGGGCGTCGACTGTTTCTGTGTGTGTGTGTGTGTGTGTGTCTCTCTCTCTCTTTCTGTGTGTCTGTCTCTGTCTTCTTATTTGTAAAACCACTCAAGTTCGCCTTTCTATCCACATCTCGCCTGCTAGGAATCTTAGCCCTTCTGTAGGTAGCTGTTACGTTGATATTAATTACGGGTAATGTTGACTTTTAAGTACAGTCGTTTCTGCTGTAACGCTACAGTTGCGTTCTTGTAAGACTTCGCCTTATAGAAAGTCGCGTAATAAAATTAAGAGGGTTTTTCGAACAAACAGGGTCAGATCCAGCCTTGCATCTTGACGCTAGTCGCGGATGTTGCTTGACAGCCAGCGTTCGTATGCGGAAGTTAAACAGCGTTCGCCTATTCATCAATCGCGTTATAGCGAATTCACGAAGCCGAATTGACTGTGTACTGATGAATAAGCCTGAATTTGATCGTGTGTTTAGCTCTATGCATCTGTACGCGCGACTCGTTTCGCAGTTTCAGTTCTGCTCTAGAACATTCCAGTGGACACGAGCTAGACATATTTGCACCCCCATGCCTCCCATACTGTCCATCCTGAGATCCATTTGGATTGCACTGTACATCTTAGTGTCTTTGGCGTTGTCGCTTTCGTATCTTTCGCCGAATATTCCCCGTGAGTGTTCACAACGTACTTGTCTTTTTAAATCCTTGCGTCATGATCTCATGTTGGTTTCCATGTTGACAGACCGTGACATTACAGCTTTCCACTCAGTAATGCCCTCTGAAAAGGGACTGTGTTCGTCCGTTGTAATTACTTGTGTGTCAAGTAGCAGTTCTTATTTGTCAACTTGTTGAAATCAGCATAAATCAATCAAAGTCAAGTAAAAAAGTCGAAATGGTTTTTAGTTTACTGGAAGCATGCTACAATCTGTCTAGTGCACCTCAGACGCACTTGAAACACACTTCGCACGTAACGGAGTCCTTGCAAGATATCTTCAAAGGACTCTTCACTATTGTGAACGAAGCTTTTTTGTGGACTAGGAATTGATAGTGATGCCTATGGGTCTCCCATACCGAAACTGAAACCTCTTTGCAAAGCAGCACAGCTGTTAATTTCACAGTCTGTTACACACTCCTTAAAACTACTGCGATGACGCTGCACCCATTGTTGCTTTCAGGTATGAATAAAGCTAAGGTAAGTTGGTACACGTGTCACTTGTGCTTCTGACCGAAGAAGAGATTGTGGAGCCGGTGGTGTGTAGTATTGTTTGTGAATGAACCTTATAATGTAAACGCTTACAAAGAAACGACTGTGCGTTTTTTGTGGGATATTTGCAAGATGTCGAGAATGAAAGACAGAAGAGAGCATACTCGCTGGGATGGTTAAATTCTCCACACTTCCATGTATCTGTCCTCTCACAGGCCTGGAAATTTCAGTCTGTTTACATTGAAGCAGTATTTTGTGCAGGCGCAGTTTTCTCTGTGGGTTATTTGTATGAAGAGCATAAAGTGAAAGCAAAATGAAGAGGCCATGCCTGTTCTTTTCGCATTTAACAGTTTTTAATGAATTTTATGTGGCCTGTTTCATAAATTATGGGACAAATTTATTATTATTCTGAATCCGTTTCCTGTTATACGTCAATCTGAGATTTAATTCCATAAGTTTTCTTGAAAAATGTTTTTCATAGATCATACAAGATATCTTTCGGTCGCCAGTACTTAAAATGCACATTTCATTGAACTCTGAAACGTGTAGCCTGTTAGAGATACTTTTAGATCTGTTGTATATTAATGAAATGTGGACAAAATAGTGTACCTCCTTTCGTAACTGGAATTGTCAGCACTAGATTGTATGGATCTTTGTCATACTGTATTTTCAGTGCTCATTCGGTGTACTGATTAGACTATCGGCTTGAAGTTCGAGGAATTGTGGTCGGATTCTCGGGAAGCCCAATAGATGTGTCTTTTTTCTTAAACGTCCAGTTAAGTTCTGGGGCCCACCCAGCCTACTGTTTAATGGCTAATGGACGCTCTTGTCAGGGGGGGGGGGTCCAGTGATCGGGGCATGAACTTGATCATTCATTTTCATCTAGTGACGAGGTTAAGAATTAGTGGAGCTGTACCTGCATTCCCTAATATACCTTCATTTCTTGCTTAGGGATAACTTTACATTTGCACCATACGAGTTCAATGCGCAATTTTAAGACCGAAGGAATGAAGGAAATGATTCCTATCGGCGTAGTGTACAAATATATATTAAGGTTGTATAGGAATTAAAATTTGATTAATTCGCGATGTTTTTTATTGACACGAATTCGTTTTTGCAGAATGAATATGCACATTTCTGGGGTTGCTGTGTTCCTGGTTTTATCACTGTCTCGCACACCTTCCATCGTGTGGGCTCTGATTCCCCCACACACACTCTGATAGTAGAGTACAGCTAATAGGCAAATGTGGTGACGTGGATCACACTTTGAACGTTGCGTATCTGCTTTAGATAATAATCTTAAGTGCAGATAAAGATAAGTTGTTCCTCGTGCTTATATGTCGCCTCACAGAAACGGTTAGGGAAATTGGAAGCGAAGCTGCACCGTGTTGTAAACTCGGCATTTGGTGATCAGCTTGACGCTTTGCAAGTGCAGCTGTTCTTCATTCATATCATCCAGTGCTTGTCTTGGTGGGAGTATAGCATCAGTGACAAGTGTAAAAACACTGGACAGTACTTTGCAGTCGGTCTCCCGAAGCCTACGACGGACAATGCTCCAGTGGACAAGGTAGAGACCTTAGACCCTAACATTAGCTTTAAAGACCCAGAAAGTCTCGTCAGCAGGGTTTAGATCGGCTGTAGGGCGCATCTAGTCTCCTAGAGTTACCGGAGACTTTTTTAGGGATGAATGCCCGGAGCGTTAAGCTGGACAGTCACGCCTATCTGATTCTAAGTTTAAGAACGCTTGGCGCTTTGCCTTCACTCCAACCATCATCAAGGAAGTGCTTAATCAAAGGACAGGTTTTCTTTACCTTAAAGTTTGTAATCTAGTGGAGGGAAATGAAGATGGAAAGATTTGTTTGTGTGTTCATCTCGTTGAAAGGGACAGAACCATTTCATAACTGTACCATTCCGTATAACTGCGTGTAGCAGAGTATAGCGGTTTATTCGAGAGGTCGTGGAAAGAGTTCTTCGTGAACCAGCACAGGCGCTTCTACACCATTTAGTTCAGTTTCCTTTCTTTATTTGTGGATTGTTTAACGATTGTGTCAATGTGTATGATCGAATGATAAGTTGATTACCGGTAATAAGGGGATGTGGAGGTGGGTAGCGCATCGCAATGTGAAGCAGTTGTACTATCCAGAACTTGTCGGTATAGCAGTACCGCAGTCCGAGATTTGAACCAGGCGCCTTCAAATGTAATCAGGATTTCTGACCATTCTACCACGAATTGCAATACAGTTGTTTCTGACGTAACGTGATGGTTGCGTTCTTGTGAGACTTCGCTTTGCAGAAAATTGCGTAATAAAAATAACAGGGTTATGGTGCTTTAAATGTGTCGTTGTAATCGCGTTACACAAACAACGTTCACTATTCATCAGTCGCGTTATAGCCATTTCGCATTAACGAATTAGACGTAATAGCAGAACTGACTGTACCATGTGGTTGTCGAAGATAATGGAATCATGTACCAGGTCTTCATCTTTGTTGCAGACTATACATATCGCTTCCTGTCCTTGTGCGGATATGCCGATGGACAATGAGGAATTCTTGAAACAGGATCCAGGACACCCGATCTGAAGGGTGGCTTGTACACGTGCCCTGGCCTGAGGGCTGATATTAGCATAGTAACCCCCATTGCAACTGGAGGGAGGGCGTGGTGGAACTTCCTGTACTCATATTGTTCATTGTGCAGCACGGCAGTCTTAAGATGCACCCCCTCCCCTCCCCACCTCAGCCTCCTTCCAGAAATAATGTCTGGCTCATGTTGCGTTCATTCTATTTACACCGATTATTTTAGCCTACAGATTGCCTTACCTTTTCTATTTTTTGTAAGGCACGCATACTCTCAAGTTGACATCTGCCTCCATAGGACAGTGATGTTGTTCGTGAGCATATTTCTTGTGTTTCGTTTGTTGGGACTTGTGTTTCGTAACGCTAACAAATGGGAGTAAGAAACTGTAACGAATATTATCTTGTTATATTAATAGTACAATAGTACTGATTTAATTTTTGTAGCAGTAAGAAACAACGAATAAGACAGTGACAGTGTCCTCATTGTATTAGACTGTTTTGTACCGTTTTGAGGAATTAGTTAATGCAGATTGTCTGTTTAGTTGCTTCTTTAAATACTTTAATACGGGACGAAAGCAATAGCGCTGAGTTGCGTGTTAGGTTTGTGTGTGACACTAGGCATTGTTCCACTCTTGTGTTCATCAGATCTGCAATAAAACTTGTACTGCTATTGGATCTGTCCATATCATGCTGCCATAATAATGTTCCGGTGTTCGAACGATTTATTGGTTACCGTTAATCACATCTAATATTGCGTAGTCGCCGTTTGTGTATGACCAGTAATCTTAATAAAACGTACCACCAGGTTTAACATTCAAAAATTCTACTTGTTGCTCGCTTTGCGTTGAATGTTTTATACGGATCTTAGAACAGACAAAGACCTTTGCTTTATACGTCATTATCTGATTGGTTTTTTATAACCATCGTCGAAAGTGTTTACAGCGCGGTACGGCCTGCTGCCTTATAAAAAGCAGATTACGCTTCGTCTTTAAAAGGTTTTAATGCACGTGCACGTTTTCCGACGGTATATTACTAAACGCAAAATTTCAGACCTTCGTCTTGAGTGACTAGTATTTTTTATTTCATAATTTCGCACCACCTCAAGCCTGATAACAGGGAATTAAAAAAGCAAGAGTGTAGAGTAGTTTTCGCGTGCCGGTCACAACAGGACAGGCAATGTACGTATAACGTAAGATCGAGGCGCTTTCGTGCGACTGTTGTTGCAGTGGTAAAGCAGTGAGTGTTACACAACCTGAGTATGTGTTTGTAGCCTTAGGTATCCAGCTTGCAGTGCGCTTGCGTCGTCATCTGTGGCCTGCCCCGCTGTATAACATTTTTCCACATTATCTCATAAACGGTGCGATTTTATAAAAATATACATAAATGTTTGTTTCGAGTTTCTATACAACTTCTGTCCAAAATATTTTTTCATTCTAAGAAGAAATGAGCGAAAAATGTATGTTGGTCTTCAGTAAAGTTCCCCCTTATTCTTGTCCGATTTTAATTAAACTTGAATTTTCTCGACAGATTTTCGAAAAATCCGTCAAGTGGGAGCCGAATTTTTCCATGTGGAAGACAGACGGACGGATATGACGAAGCTAATAGTCGCTTTTCGCAACTTTGCGAACGCACCTAAAACTCGGTCATTTGATGCACATAATACAGCTATGCATAATTTTTATCAGGGAACAAACAGACGCACGTAGCTCGCTTCTTGTATACCTTCAGAACTTTACAAAGGCCTTTGCATGTCACCTTTGTGCCACGACATTTGCTGGGCTGCGACTGATGCGGGGAAGATGAGCTGCAGACTTATTAACACAGTCGGCATCTAAACTTCGACAAAGGGAAGTCTCTTTTGCTCATTCGCCTCGTAGCTCCTTCGCACAATGCAGCACAAACTCAGCGTCCAGCATGTTCAAGTTTATTTCAGGTACTATGTGTAACTTTGCTAGGGAGTCTTCCCTTGTTGAGAACTGCTATGTCTCATTCACACAGTAAAGTCAGATAATGCCCTTTGCTGGAGATTAAACCGCAACTGGCTCAGTACTTCAGCTTAGTCGCAAGAATGCAGTGTCGTAAAGTTACTTTGTGACAGAAGTCGGCTGGCTGCTGTTTAAATCGTCGTAGTAGATAGCAGGGTGAACATGGCGGTCAGAATAATGGAACTGTCATTGAATATTTTTAGAGTAATTAGGCCAAGTATTTTATTGAAGTATTGGCACGTGGCACGAAAGACTGACAGAATATTGCACTTTTGTCTGTCGGTGGAATGTGAAATGCATATTTTGAAACTCCAGTTTTGTGTAGGCGACGTTTTGTGCAACAGACTTATTTTTGTTGGGGTTGGTGTACAAAATGTTTGCTTTCCCATTTGTCACCTTCTGGGTAACTCCTTTGCATAAGCAAATGGACCGGAAATATTTGTACCACCAAATTCCAAGGTAACCATTGACGTTTTTGTTCCCAGTTGTGCCATTTGATAAAACATACCTTGCTTCGGAAATGCAGGACCCTGAGGGAGGTTTAGACCAATTGCACGTAGGTTTGCTTGATTCGTGGACTCAGACCGTCGTGAAGTATTCCAAACAGAACATGTGGCTGAGTACAAGACGACTGGACAATGGGCAAAGTTTAGAAACCGCGTAATCCGGAATGCGCGTCGTCGTTGAATCGGACAGTTTTTGCAACCTTGTTTCCACACCATCGGTATTAAAATCTTAGTGTTATGACTGTATCAGTTTTTTTTTTTTTCCAGGGAAAGAAGGCCTTATATCCGGTAATGAATTTTGTGGACGATGGCAGTTTTGCATATTCATGTCATAGTCTAAATGTAGTTACAGCAAGTTTCCTACATCGCGGTCTGTCGGCCACATTGTCAATATTCAATCCCATCCACAAACCTCCTGAAGGTATGTAACCTTGGATTGCATCCTATAGAATGCGTTACTCTTTAATTATTCATCTTGCATGGTACCATCCGTGACGTCACACATGTCCATTTTTTCTCTCTTTCTCTGCTCAAACTTAACTAGGCGTGGTGCTACTGGGCCTGATACTCTCATGAATGGCCTCTCGATTCAGATCCGTTGATTACCTAGGCTTACTACTAATCATGTTTAATGATATTAATTGTGTTTGGTTATCAGAGGTAGGTCTATTTAATGGTCGATCCTAGTGGTCTAAGGCGTGGGTACGAATCCCGCCGGGGGCATGGTTGTCTGTCTCTAGTGAATGTTGGGTGTTTCTAGTGAATGTTGTGTGTTGTCAGAGGTCTCTGCGTCGGGCTGATCACTCGTCCAGAGGAGTCCTACAGAGTGTGGTGTGTCTGAGTGTGATCGTGAAGCCTCGATAATTAGGAGACCTTGGCCCACTAGGGGCAGTAGCGATATGTTAGGAAAGATATGTCTAATGTTAATTCGGAGTTCCATATTTTTGCATTTTATGTTTGTGTCTCCTAGTCAAGTGAGAATTAGAGCTGTACTTAAATAAACAAATATTTAAATTAGCGAAGAAGTGAACACTATTTTTGTGAATAAACCTATATTGGAAAACTGATTTAGACGATTTTTGAAAATGAGTTTTTGGAATAAAAACTGAGCCGAGAGTTTCATATTCAGAAAATTTGTCGTTATATTTAATTTGTTGTTCTTATATATGCATTTTTATGTGTAAATTCTAACGACGTGTTCATTATAAACGTCTACCTGGCTTGTTACAACACTGATCAGTACGCAAATTTATTCGTCTGAGTAAGAAGACTCCTTTAGTTCATGTAAACGCAGGCTTATACACGTGATAAATAGCAGTATAATTTTAATCTAGCACAACTTTATTACATAAACAATTTAAGAGAACATAGCTACATGTTTCGGCTTACTTGAAACCATCTTCAGGCTTTGACTTAAAAGAAATAAATATATCACTAACAGTGCCTTAAAATGACGTCATTTTATGGTGTTTTTAATTATGTATTAAATTCTTTTAAGTCAAAGCCTGAAGATGGCTTCAAGTAAGCCGAACATGTATCTAATAATAATAATAATAAATATTATTATTTACTGCAATTGGGTTGTCACCCGGTGGCAGTGGTTATTTTACATGTAAACAAAACATGAAATTTGTTACTACTAGATTTAAGTCGGGAG
>Ga0123352_10022489_pt1 | contig 10056 bp, 5 predicted proteins | sample TergutLab28metaG_FD_89700 | JGI IMG/M metagenome (GOLD analysis project Ga0123352, IMG submission 89700) | Labiotermes labralis P1 segment gut microbial communities from Petit-Saut dam, French Guiana - Lab288 P1 | ecosystem: Host-associated > Arthropoda: Insects > Digestive system > Gut ...
CAGTGTATCACCACACCGTCAACACATCACCTACAGCTAGTTCCAACCAGTATATCACCACACCGTCAACACATCACCTACAGCTAGTTCCAACCAGTATATCACCACACCGTCAACACACCACCTACAGCTAGTTCCAACCAGTATATCATCACACCGTCCACACATCACCTACAGCTAGTTCCAACCAGTATATCATCACACCGTCAACACATCACCTACAGCTAGTTTCAACAAGCATACCACACCGTCAACACACCACTTACAGCTAGTTCCAACCAGTATATCATCACACCGTCAACACATCACCTACAGCTAGTTCCAACCAGTATATCATCACACCGTCCACATACCACCTACAGCTAGTTCCAACCAGTATATCATCACACCGTCCACACATCACCTACAGCTAGTTCCAACCAGTATATCACCACACCGCCAACACATCACCTACACGTAACATCAGAACTCACCACATCACTACACCAAGCATCACTCCGCACAGACCAAACAATTCTAACTTCCAAGATGTTAAAAATCACCCATTTTAACCTATATTTATATTACTTACATAATTTCAACTGAAATTATAACAATTTTCAATTGTTATGGAGTGACACAACTAACCACATTTGTACCTTTGTATTGTTGCAATAATAATATCACCCTGAAGATGGCTACAATAGTGGCCCAAACATGTTGGCGAGAACATTGTGAATAAAATACAGCATAAACATTGTAGTGCAGTTTATTGCTTATCTACATATCACGGTATACACTTTATTTATGACACATAAAACCAAAACAAAAAATCCATAGCGATAAACACAAACTGCATTTAAAAGTAGCACTTTTACAAATTTACGCTCTAAAGTAAGAACAGCAGCTCGAAACACAAAAAAAAATTAATAAGAGCACAGAAGAGTGATTCTACTTGAACCGGTGGGTCCGTTTAAGGCCGAGATGAATATGAAGAGATGTTATTTCAACAAACAAACATGACAAATATATATATATATATACACGAGAGGTACAGCTCTACTCTTTCTTTAACCTCGACGCTATATGGAGTGGGTGGTCAACGCCACGCCCCGGCCGCTTTAACCCCGGGAAAGACCCGGTACCCACTGTATAGGAGGCTGGGTGGGCCCCAGGGCCGGTCTGAACGGGTGCGGAAAATCTCACCCCCCACCCGGATTCGATCCCCGGATCGTCCAGCCCGTAGCGAGTCAATATACCGACTGAGCTATCCCGGCCCTCAAATATACATATATATATTATTATTTCAATGAATAGCCAAAATTTAGTGAACTCTCTCTCTCTCTCTCACCAACAGAACAAATGCTTGCTAAAACGTACGTACTCGTACTTATGTTTCTTAAATTGTTCTAATAACAAGTGCCTGATGACGGTTCGTGCGTACCGAAACATGTAACACCGTGTGGTATGATATTAAAGTGTTGTGTTGGACGGTGCATTTCGGTTGTCTGTGATATTCTTACTGTCCATTTGCCTCCTGTTCATATTCGTCAGGCCTCAAAAATAGAACCGAATTTTGTCTGCTTAATTCCGACATTATCTGTCTCATTATACTCGCAGATAATTAGTTTACAAATATAAAATTCTACAGATATCAAATATCTCTTCACCCACATCCCTGGTGTGTACTTCACCGACCCTCGTACTGTCTGTCAGCCCAATACACAGATCATAACAAACGCCAATCTTATCACCAAGGCGCCCGAGACTGAACGAGCTCAATGCCCTCTGAAAGGTCAGCAATTTGATACGCACTAACACACGGAAACGTCCAACGTGTCGTGGACTTAAGTACTTCAGACAGCGCCCACTTTCGAACAAAAAGAAACACGTTTCGGAGGTCTCATTGCATTCTTCGCCGAAATATCCGAGCACGTAACTATTCCTCGGCACTGGCCAATGCAAGTTGGTTTGAACCTCGCGATGGCAGTGGGCAGTCGTGTCGGATGTTTACATTTATAGAACGGTGTTTGTTTTGCTGGGCTGGGATTGGTGGGGGGGGGGGTGTTGGCGGGTGGCTCGGAGGGGCACGAAGCGTCCTGTGTATTTGGAGGTGATCAGATTACAGACGGCGAGGCTGTGACCCAAAACGCCAGTGGACTAGGGACTCTTATCACAGAATGTGCACGGGGACTCGAAGTAAAACTGTCGGCAACGTGTATTAAATTCATATAAATAAAATTATTAAACACAGGACAGGCAACGTACATATTACACTAAGGCGCGTTCGCGTAACCACTGTTTCCCTGGAAAAGCAATAATTATTACATATTCCGAATGTTTGTTTGAAGCCTTAGGTATCCAACACGCAAAGTGCATGTGGCGTATTATAAATAGTTACCTGTGGCCTGCCCGGCTCTATACCATATTTTTTCCACATTATGTAGCAACGAAACGATTTTCTGGGAAAAAAAATGTTATTGAACATAAAAATGTTTGTTTTATCTCTATAAATTACGTCTGAAAAATTTCTCATTCTAAGAAGAATCCAGCACGGTATTACGGCATGTGTATATTGGTCTTCATGTAAACTACCCGTTATTCCGGTCAGATTTTAATCAAAACTGAATTTTCTCGACCGATTTTCGAAAAATAATCGGATCTCAAATTTCATTAAAATCTGTCCAGTGGGAGCAGTTTTTTTTCCCACCATACGGATGGACAGACGGACGGACAGGCAGACAGACATGACAAAGTTAACGATCTCTACGCAAGTTTGCAAACGTGCCTAATAACTATTGCTTTTCACTCCGGGTATTAACCGCTTATTAACCTCAGGAATTAGAACGTGTTTAAGCACTGCGCCTGGCAACTGCAGCTAGCAGAAGGTGACAGAGAGGCTATACAGCTGTTTGTGCTCATCAACCTGTGGCGTGCTCCAGTGTAGGCGTTAGCTTCACTGCAAATTTCAATTCAGTACTTTACTCTACATTCGACTTAACCCTTAAAGCCTAGTGGTCACTATATGTACCACCAAGTTTAAGCCTTTGACGCCTAACGACCCATATAGTGGTCGTACCGCACCGCTAACCTCTAAAGTTACATTTTATATATTTATTCAACAAATATAGGTACTAAATATTTTAAACATGGTACACACTCTCCGTTTTCTTCTCTTCAAAATGCAGTTTGTTTCATAATTCTAATGTATTTGGTTCCGGTATTATTCACATTTTATATACAGGGTGTGCTAAAATTAAAAAGATAGTTCCGGCGCCAAAAGGTTAACACCAAAACCCGTAACGTTACGCACACGACGTACTTACGTGTTCCGAACGACTCCTACAATTATCAATCGTCCTTTCCGCACACAATATTGACTGAGTGGTCTTTGTGATGGTAGCAGATTGTTTTCTCTGTGATGTATGAACTGCACCTTTATATTACCGTGTATTAATCTCAGGATTCGAAGGGCTGAGGAACTTGATTTTAGACACTTTATCAGCGTCACTGTCACAGGTTCGACTGCATATGTCATTCTGAACTCAAACCAAAAACATGACTTCAGAAACTTACCATCTATCAATGCAATCCTACTGGCACTAACTCCATACAGCAGAGTGCTTCTTTCTAAGCTAACAGTTCCTCACGCTAGTCAAGGAATTCCCCGCATTTTATTGAACCAGAAGATTCATTGCTGTCGTCACATCAACCCGTCACTATCCTGAGCCAGAAAAATCCAGTCCACGTCCACCATCCTATTTCTTGAAGACCCACAGTAAGTGTTGCGCCCCTTAACAACTTATGAATCAAGGATCAAGAGCCGAATAAATTAAATTTCCTCTATTGACTCCACTCAGCTCGGAGCCGGGATAGCTCAGTCGATATAGCGACTCGCTACGGGCTGGAAGGTCGGGGGATCGAATCCTGGTAGAGGCGAGATTTTCCGCACCCGTCCAGACCGGCGCTGAGGCCCACACAGCCTCCTATACAATGCGTACCGGGTCTTTCCCGGGGAGTAGAGACCGGGGCGTGGCGTTGACCACCCACCCCCCATCTAGCGCCGAGGTTAAAGAAACAGTACAGCTATACCTCTATTCCACCTCTGGGACTTCGTGGCCTGTTCTAGGGTGAACTTTACCTTTGCCTTTACCTCTAATCAGCTAACCCAGGCACGACATATCTATCACGCTGAAGCTGTTGGTGAAGGTACAGACAGTCTTGTGTGAAGTACTGTAATTCAGCTGACGAAGTTGATATGCGAGCAGATGCGTCAGCATCGATGGGAAAATTTCCAGAGGCAGCTGAAATACACTTCTAAGAACTGAAAGGAATAATTAACCTTTTGACGCCTAACGTCAACTATAGTGGTCGTACCGCACCGCTAACCTCTAAAGTTGAATTTTGTATATTTATTCAGCAAATATAGGTACAGAATATTTTAAACGTGGTATATACAACACTTTTTTTTCACTTCAAAATGCAGTTTGTTTCATAATTCTAATGTACTTGGTTCCTGTATTATTCACATTTTATATACAGGGTGTGCTAAAATTAAAAAAAATTATTCCGGCGCCAAAATGTTAATGCTTTCCAACCAGCAAACCCAAAACACAAGTACTATGGCGGACCCAAACACAAGGTTTTCACAATGACGTACAAACACACACACACACACACATATACCTATACAGTTCGTGATCAAATGGCAGCGATACAGCTGACACAAATGCCGGAACCCGTTTTCACTGTAATACGTCTACTTGGTTCCAAAAATGTATGGAGTGCCCGCAATAAACTTACTTACTCCAAGGAGCATAGTCCTTCCTGAGGAGCCTACAGGTTTTCAGCTAGTCAAGAAATCCCCCGCATTTTATGGAACCGAAAGGTTCATTACCGCATTCACAAGTGCTCGCCACCTGTCCCTATCTTGAGCCAGCTCGAAACAGTCCACACCCTCACATCCCACTTCCTGAAGATACATCTTAATATTATCCTCCCATCTATGCCTGGGTCTCCCAAGTGGCCTCTTTCCTTCAGGTTTCCCTACCAAAACCCTGTAAACGCTTTTCCTCTCCCCCACACGCGCTACATGACCCGCCCATCTGCCAGCAATAAAACAAGAAAGTTTGTTAATTAAATACAAACATTTCTTTAGGGCCTACAACAGTCAAATTATTGCAGCAAGTCTCAGCCCATTAAGGTCAGTGAAAGATACAGCGTGGTCTAGCTGAGAGTGGGGAAACCCGAAACGTCAGCCACGCGGTCTCATCCCGATTCGTCGGAACCACCCACATAAGGTCAAAACAATGATATTAAAACGGGCGATCAAAAAAGTCGAAAAACGGAAGACCGAGTTTCAGGATCTCCCGACACTCTAATGTGCATATCTGCACAAAATTTTCGTGTTCAAACTTTCGGATTCTGACGCCGTGCAATAATTGGTAAAAAGAAATCGAATTACAGAGTTCCAGGAGGTTTACGTTCCCAGATTTCAATAAAATCGGCACACGAAGGTGATAAAGTTGTCAGCCCTACGCACCGGCCGCCTTTATCCCCCCCCCTCCCCCACGAAATATTCCTGGCACTTATTTTTGTTAGAGGCTGAGTCGACTCCAGGGTCAGAGCGCGGCCGGAAGGATTATGTCAATGAAAATTTCAGTGACACCACCGGGGATCGAGCCCGCAATCTTTCGACTTGTAGCGCAGAGCCCCAACCAACTGCGCCACCGCTCGCCCCGTGTAATAATGGGTAATGTTTCAAATATCTGCACTTACCGTGAAGGTGTAGAAGCCGTCTGGCACCGGCTGCCCACCGAACTTCACACTCAACGTGTAGTCACCTGCGTCCTTCACTGTGTAGTAGATGCTGAACGTTCCGTCGCCATTGTCTTCAATATCGATATCCAAGTCGCTGAAACAAACAGTGCAAGATGAATTTGCACGCTTCCTGCACAGCTCACTGTTTGTCATACTTACAGCAACAACCCGGCAACCACACCGTCTGGACCGGCCCTGGGGCCCAACCAGCCTCCTGTTCAGTGGGTACAGGAGATGTTTGTCGGAGGTAAAGCGGCCGGGGCGTGATGTTGACCGCTCACCTCCGTCTAGCGTTAACGGTAAGAATGGAGTTATACCTCATGGCGTGGAGAGAGACAAATTTACTTTTATCTTTATGTCTACAGTCTAAGAAGGATAAACATTAATTGCAATGCGCGTCGGTTTTGGAGTCCTGAAACTGAGTTCCCAACTTAAGTAAAACGTAAAATAAGGTAACGTGCATCCTTGTACAGGCACTGGGGCTCTGTACAGACCGTACGGCCCATAGTGGGAGCAGAGGTTTAGCTCTACTCTTTCTTGACCACGGCACTAAAAGGGGTGAGGGGTCAGCGTCACGCCCCGGCCGCTCTTTACCCCCGGGAAAGACCACGTGCCCATTGTACAGGAGACTGGGTGGGCCCCAAAGCCGGTCTAGACAGGTGCGGAAAATCTCGCCCCCCACCAGGATTCGATCCCCGGACCGTCCTGCCCGTAGCCAGTCGCTATACCGACTATAAGGTAAGGTAAATTCAGTCAAAAACACAACTATGAATATATGGCTAAATGATAGTGTTTATTAGCAATAGAAAGCTACATGTTTCGGCCTATAGCGGCCATCGTCAGGTTTTTGACAACTTTCTTGCTATAAGAGTTATATGTAATATACAAAACAATAAGCTATACCGACTACGCTACCCGGCCCGTTCCAACTTATGTAACGCTACTTATTTTTGTACAGTCACTAACCAGACTACTGCCAAACCCTTAATATTTTATTTCAGTCCCAGACGAAGATAAAGTTGTGCTGTAATGAACTAAAACTTTCCCTTCCACAACGGTCTACACGTGCACCCGTTTGCTAGTTCTTAATAACTACGTGTCATATTCAAAATCGAACCATTCGATATTCATGACACTAAAAGAAACCGTACAAATTTCAAACGCTGTACAGGGTCCTGTGCGAATTGACTGTTTTGTTACAGGAATAATGGGAGTTCATATCGCGGCCTGCTGCATTCTGTATGCTACACAAGTCCTGCCGAAATAAATAAAATACAGTGCAGTCGTCTGGCGGACCGCGGTGGCACAGTGGTTAAGGTGCTGTGCTACAAATCGGAAGGTCGCTGGTTCGATCCCAGCTGGTGTCACTGGAATTTTTCATTGACATAAAATCCTTCCGATCGCACTATGGGGGTCGACTCAGCCTCTAACAGAAATGAGTACCAGGAGTACTTTCTGGGGGTAAAGGCGGCCGGTGCGTAAAGATGACAACCTTACCACTATCCTGTGCCGTTGTCATGAAATCTGGGCACCTTGACTTCCCGGAACCCTCTGGGCCACTCTAGGCCTGTAACGGGATTGCTTTACCTTTACCTTCTACACTGCAGTCGTCGGTGCGCTGAATATACCGTGGGTCCAAACCGCTATACACACCGAGCAGTGGCACGGGGGCCCCTAAACGCACAAAATGCAAAAATTTGTTGCGGGTTTTTTGTTTTGTCTTCCGTTCCTGTGTCTGAAGGCAGTATTCTGGACCCCCTGTTACGGGATCTACGAATAACTTCGCAAAAAATTAAACGGGGGCCTGAATATGCAGCCGTGGGTGCCCCAGAATATCGGGTGGAGACGGGAGACGACCGGTTATCTACGCTGCAGACACCGACCCATGTTTCTTTCAGATCTGTCACATCACTACATCCTCGTTAAGTCAAAATTTTCTTCGGAATTTCACAAAACACAGCCACTGCGGTACTTCGACACTGATTAATCAGCCCGCAATTCTTCCGGAAGTGGGTCAAGGATGCGCGATTTTAGGCTCCCGCCGCCTAGAAGGAGAGATCTGCGCTCTTCTGTGGTATGACGCAGCGTACGGTGGTAATTCCTTACAGACGTCTCGGTACAACCTATCGGTCCCAGCTCCAAAGGTCAAGAGATCCAAGATACGTTGGTAAGGAATTACCACCATACGGTGCATACAGTCCCAGAAGAGCGCAGATCTGAGTCAGGAATACTCACGTGAAGGAGACACATTAACTGTGCTGTGCAGACGGTACGCTGTATACACCGGCATATTTACCAGGAATAACTAAATCTGCAGCAACGCCAGTCGGCGGAACTCACATCTCGCACTTAACCCTGCATTGTTGTGGCTTTTGGCAAACGCCCAACCGGCAATGTTCATACAACACGCGTGACAAATGTGTCAGAGAAGTTGCCGCGGGCTCACGGCGCAACTTCTGTTCACGTTCAGGCATGACACATCGCGTGTGTCGAAGAGGTGTGTTTGCGACAAAATGCAATGTCAAACGTCGACACGTTCCGGCCATCTGGACGTTTCAGGTCCCAAATCCACCAATCCCGCTATTATTCGTGGTCTTATTCAGCTTCTCCACACGAATTATTTAGTATTACATGAAAGTAAAGCAAATGTATCTTCCTAACACGCCAATCAAGATTTTCCCCTCACTCGAGAATTTATCTATATAAATAAAAATGTCATTAAATACATCACGAATCAACCAACAAATCAAGAGCTTTAACATATACCGTTATTGTCAAAGTTTTTTGTTACCAACTGATGAACAATAAAATTGCTTTCAAAGGAGTATTAAAATTTACATTAAAATTACAATAGCTCCAACATGTTCCGGTGTGAACACACCATCATCAGGGAGCGTACTGTGTGAGCTTGCTAAAGTTACAGTGTTAAAGCAATTAATTAAAATACACCATTATGGTTAATCTGGCGGTGTGGCTGTACATGGTGTCGGGTCTGCAATGAAAAAAAAAAAGTGAGAAAAGAAAAATGTACCATTATATTTAAAGAGCTGATTAACAAGCAACCATTAAATCAAACCTTTAGCATAACAACGAATGTTAACCTGAATTACATTCAAGGAACTAGCTCAACTAGCTCGTACCGCGCAGTAAACACAACCAATCTCGAGAATTGCTCTCTTCAGGGATATTATGCAGCGAGTAGTGGTAATTCCTTACCGTCGTTTCGGGACAACCTAACAGTCCATCTGTCAGGGTCAAGAATCCAAGAATATCCTTGACCCTGGCAGAGGAGACCAATGGATTGTCCCAAAACTTCGGGAAGGAATTACCACTACTCGCTGCATAATAGCTCCGAAGAGCGCAGTTCTCATCTACTTCGCGGCGGAGGCTTTAAATCACGCACACCCACTCTCGGTTATACAAACCAGTCAGTTAGTTCTGTATAGCGAAATAATCGCTGTTTGTTCTCAGATCCACGCAAAACACATAAAAGCACTGTGTGGGCAGAACGTGGAGTTTGTGAATGTCAATCAGGGATAAACATAACGTGACCATCGGACCTGAAATAGGAAACTAGTTTTCATCAGTTACTTCTGTCCAACGTTTCTGAAACCTGACATCATACACATCAGCTGCCGAGGCTTCCCAGTGAAGTCACATCTAAAATTTAGACTAATATATACACCGTTAAAATTATTTCAAACTCAAAATTTTAGTCCAGCAACATGCCTACCATTAAACCGTCAGCATCCATTCACAAGCACAATTCCTGCCGTTTTTACACAGACAACATGTTCTCAACACATGCACAGCTTTCACACTTCAATCGGTTTTCGGCTTCCGGTTTAACTTGTCGATCCCCATCATTTTTACATTTCCATCATCTGGAGCTAGGTTATGCTGCTGTAAACATCTGGTGTGTGTGCGTGCGTGCGTGCGTGTGTTATACGTTCGTTGACAAGCCAGACATCAGCGTTACTGGAATTAAACCTAACACAATTCTTGTGGAGGCGGTGATGATGATGATCATGACGACCAGTCGGTGGCGTCCGGACTTTCTAATTGGCTCCAGTAGCTGTAGAGACAGCACATAAAAAAACAGACTACTAAATAATCCCCCCTACATATAATACGCTTGCTTCGTGAACGAGTCAACCCCCCCCCCCCCCCCGTTCCCCACACATTTCACAAACTGCCCAATACCTATCACATGCACCCCAAACCCAACCCTAATACTTACCTACCAAACAACAACAA
>Ga0123352_10022490_pt1 | contig 10056 bp, 3 predicted proteins | sample TergutLab28metaG_FD_89700 | JGI IMG/M metagenome (GOLD analysis project Ga0123352, IMG submission 89700) | Labiotermes labralis P1 segment gut microbial communities from Petit-Saut dam, French Guiana - Lab288 P1 | ecosystem: Host-associated > Arthropoda: Insects > Digestive system > Gut ...
ATGGTGGGATTTTTGAACACTTACTTTGAACTGCTGCAATTTATTGAGATCATTTACATAACTAATAAATGCAATCAATACGTCATTTGTCTTTCCTTCATACCTTTTGTAAGGCTTTTTATGTGTAACATTCAAACAGCTTTATCTCCACACCCATTGAAAACTGGACACATGTTTATATAAACTTATTTACTCAGAATAGTCCATACTACCACCTAAAATATTTACTATTCCTTCTTAAATACCCTGTGTAAACAGAATAACACAGCGGTTGTATTGTCGTTCAACAATGTTTATTACAAACCCGACTACAGCTATATGTTTCGAGTATAACTAGTCCTAAGTGTTGTAACACATGTTCCTTTTACCAATTTTATGTTCACATCTATGACTGAGTCTCTCAGTTTGCTCCTTTCTACCGATTTTAATATTATGTTCCCATCAATTCCTAAGTCTCAGTTTGCCTCTTTCTCTAAGGTTTCCCGACTAAAATGTTGTAAGAATTTCTTATCTTCCTCGTGCCTAATAAATGTTCCGCTGAACGATAAAATCAATTTAAATACTTCATCAATATTTGACCAAAGTTAGAAGAATGAAAAGGCGTACACCATGAAGTAGTACACAAAATTTCCATCAGCGGCTATTGCGATTAATTAAGTTTGTGTCAAACAGGAGTAATGGAAGGCAAATAGCGAAATTATTTCATGTCAAATTGCAACAAAGTCCATGGACGTTTTATGGGCACATTGGGAAAGTTGATTTATTTGCTTATGGAATTTAGCTTTGTTACGAATAAATATGGATAAAATTAGGAAATTACCTACAAATTTTGCTGAAAATCTCCTACAACTGATTTCAGTTAGGTACGTGAAACAGTTAGTGGGATGCGTGCAAGAGTCCATCTACGAGCTCCATGTAAACAGGCCTTATTTTATAACAACATTCCCGAACATCCAAGCCACCCTACAAATTTTGGTGTGGTGTTTTCTACACAGAACATCAACAAAGTTTGTGTAACAGCTGACGGAGTACACCAAAAGGTCCGTTTATCTCTACATGGCTATATATATTTGTAACAAAGTCGGAATTATCCAGCATTCGGTGGTCTCCCACAGTAAATTTCACCGCATTCAGTCAAAGGTTCACAGAATGAATGGAAGAGTCACGTCCTAACCTTATCCTAACCTTACGTAAATCAAGCCTGATTGTGGATCACTTTGACAGTAAATCGGGAAACGATGGCATAGGCTGGTAAAAAAATTCAGTACAAATATGCAAAAGGGAGCATAGAGAAGGGAGAAATCAGACAGGAGTTGCGCATAAGATGATCTTATTTTACAGTGTTTAACTTATGAAAGCACAGAATTCATTACGTGCTTTCTTCCTGCTAAGTCCAGTTTTACTTCTGAGAATTTTGCATTCACTTAACCTCACTGTGAAAGTTTCAACTGCACTTGTCGTCTGTACTTGCTCATATAACAAATACCACTGAACATGTAACAAAACCTACTCTCTTATCGTTAAAATGTTGTGCATGTGATGAAACGATTCGTCGCGCTTCCCTACCTTGTACTGGAGTAAGTTCTAGGCATAAGGTCTAGAAATATTCCATATAGAAATATGTAAATAATTTGAGTCTCTGCTAGTCTACTTGCCGTTAGGGCCTTATTTCAAGCTCTCCAAGTGCTGGAAATAAACTTTAAATACCCAGGACGCGTTCCTTTCAAATCCTTATCAGTGACTAATCATTATATTTATATAATAATAACTGATATATATATATATGTGTGTGTGTGTGTATGTGTGTGTATAACATCTATAGTGTTCCTGAAAAATACATTCGCAGATAAAACAATCGGAAGTTTCAGACGAAAACATTTACCTTGACCGAATTATAATTTAAACCCTGAAGATAATACACACACACACACACACACACTCATTTTACAGTGTTTCACTGATCACTGCCATGTCATACTGTCAATGTTCGCAGCTTGAGAGCTCATATTTGAATATTCGACTTAAAGTGTGGACACACTGTGTATGGGAGCGAAACGCTGTCTCGTGCATTGAGGAAGCCACAGAGACTGAAAAATATTGTCTTCTGAAAAGTGACGCCGTGTAGACCGGTATAAATTCACAGAAGTTTCGGAGGAGAGTGAAGCCTCCATCTTCTAACCTGAGAGTAGGTATAGAACGTTCCGTCGAAATGCCGGAACATTTATACCAGACTGCACAGCGTCACATTCCAGAAGACACTATTCTTCGTGGCAACCACTGTGATAACCTCAGGTCCAACACTGACAGAAAGTGACTGAGGACATGGGGATGAAGGAAGTCCTGGGACCTATAGCGCACCGAGTGACAGAAAGAACAACACCGTACATTAGAAGCTTAATGTTAAGTAATCTGTACTTAGTCATCTGTAAAGTGGACACCGGTTCTTTTTCACAGGGGTACAGCGGCCGGGTCGTGGCGTTGATCACCCAACTTATCTAGGGCCGAGGTTAAAGAAAGAATAGATCCATACATCTACTCTCTTTCTCTCTCTCACTCTCTATCTCTATCACTGTGTGCCTTCATGGCTTGTTCTGAACCTTACCTTGTCCTACTATTCTCTCCTAAAACTGTTAGTGATGAAACCGAGGAGGATGAGATAGGCCGGACGTGTAGAAATACGGGACAGATTAGAAATGCATACATCAGTTTTGTCGGAAGATCTTTAACCCTTACCCTGCTAACGTGGAGAATATGGTGAGCTCCTAGTAATGTCAGCAAACGACAGATGGTATTTAAATCGGCCTTTAAAGGTTAAGGGAAGAGACTATTTGGTAGACCTGCCGTTCGATGAAAGGACAATCTTACAATAGACGTTACAAAAGCAGTGCTGGGTAATATGTCAACTATACGTTTAGCTCAGACAGGAACCAATATCTGGACCTTTTGAGCACTATAACGAAACGAATATCTTAAGAAGGTTTTGAAACACAGCAACCTGCTTCACAGATTAACGACTAAAATCGACATTACAAGTACGGTAACTGTAGGTAATATTTTGCTCTTCATTTTCAATTCTACAAATTCGTCAAATAATCATCAAGTAGTAGTCTGGAACTTCTTTGCTAAAGTCTTTCACCTACAAAAACATCTTGTGAGATCATTTGGCTCTGTGTGGCGGTGCGCGTGTCTGCCCCTCCAGTCAACTTACGAACCGACTGACTGATTTACTCTATCACTGATGTCAGAGGGTACCAGCAAGTCAAACACTCAATTTCCTGCCAACAGTAATTACAAGCGTGGGGGGATGCACGTTACATTTGTACAAGCGGCATTTCATTTACAGATCTAACATGATATATGAGGTCGTAAGAGCTACTTTATACAGAGCATGGATATTTCTTAAAATATGTTTTTCTACATAGTAAAATAAAACGTGACTACCCATCGAAAATGTTGTTCGAACTTCGGTTAATTGACGTAACTCATCAATTACCGAGATCTGGCTGTGTAATTGAATATGGCGACATAATTAACATACACAAACATCGTATATGAAATACTGTTTATACGTTGCTACGATACGAATAATACTTGGCGGAGCCTAAAGGCAAGAGGTGTAGTCAGCCTCCCGCCCCAAATTAAACACTAGAGTAAGCCATCCCCTTGGAAGCTTAGTAGATTACGCCCAACAGTGAAATTTTCGTAAGAGACCACGTAGGAAGAGAAATATTTCTTCTACCACGGAAGCCTCTCGTACCCATCTGGAAATACAGGCTTATCGCCGATTATGAATACAAATCAGTAACACCAAGGACGTTATTTAATAACAGGTTTCAATACACACCAAAGTCATAATTCAATAACACCAAGAAAAAATACGTGGAACACAAACGCAACACGAAGACGGTTGTCTGCATCTAGCGGAAAGGCAGATCTCCTAGGTTGGTGTTTCGCTGTTGATACTGCAAAAATTTTATTGATTTCCCTGATTTTACTAACTTCCCCTCCCCACACACAATTCAATATTACCACTTGTAGGCCTAATGACGTGAATATTTACAAATTTATTTCCGACAGACGTACTGTAATCTACCTCCAGGAGGTGGGATGTGGGTATATGGACTGGATTGGGCTGGCCCAGGATAGGGACGGGTGACGGAGGCTTGTGAGTGCGGTAATGAACCTTCGGGTTCCATAAAATGCGGGGAATATTCTTGACTAGCTGCAAACAAGTTAGCTTCTCAAGAAGGACTCTGCACCATGGAGTAAGTAAGTACTGTAATCTACATCTTTTCTTGGACCGTCTTCACAACTAGCGTTACAACACACCTGTTTTCCTCAGCATCATAAATATTATAATTGCCATTCAATTTATTCTTCCCAGTTTTACATTTAAACTTATGATGTCCTCATCGCGCTGTACGTAATATACGATCCTACAAATTAAATACTTTAAGTTACACTTATGAAATGCGAGATTCAGAAAGTATCATACATTAACGGCAGCAGAGTTCACTTTGTATTTGTTTGGTTATTTATTAATGTTGACATTGAAATGATGAACTTGATGCTCAGGTGACCGTATATCGTGATAAATTCTTATAATAAAACCAACTAGATGCATTAATTTCTACAATTTCCGTATGGAATAAAACTCTACATGTTTCGGACAGTTCCTCCGTTCATCATCAGGAGTTTTCCACTGTACACACAGTAATGGTATTTGTCATACATGTTTGTTGACAGCTGTCAACAAACATGTATGTCATATACCAATGCTGTGTTCACAGTGAAAAACTCCTGATGATGAACAGATAAACCGTCCGAAACATGTAGAGTTTTATTTCAAAAATAAATTTGAGAAATGAGTGCATCTAGTTTGTCTTATTATAAGAATTGAAATAATGTTTAATTTAGTTGGTCGGTACTGTAAAAGTTTTGTATAAATTGTACAAAAAGATGTAGTAGTATACTTAGAATTCATCAGTTAAAATTATAGGCGTCTTCCGTTTGTACCAATTGCGATTTTGTGCATCACGTGACTACAAACATTTGACGTACAAGTCTAGAAGTTTTTTTATAACATACGCATCTCTTTATTGCTGTTATGTACAAAGAAGCCATTCTAATATGCGCTATAAACGGATTTTTTTATGTTTTTCATTTTATTTTTAGTGTTTATTAATGTGTGGCTGTCTTGTTGTTTGTATTTTCGTACTTCGTTCATCCACTGTACATACCCTATGTGCTGCTGGCCACACCAATGTTCAGTTGGGAGATCTTATGTTTATTGGACCGTGCATTATTGTGATATTTGAAGAATAAAAGACCAAATTGATGTCACTTCTTATTTTATTTCTCTTCTTATGTGCTCAACATGTTTCGGACATTAATACATCCATCATCAGGAGCTTGCGACTATGCTGCTGAATTACCACATTGGTCGTTATGTTCTTGGTTCGTTGTGTTGGAGATTTGGTGTGGTTGGGTTGGAGTGGTATCCGTGTTGCAGGCTACATCCTGAAGCGGAAGCCTGCAACACGGATACCACTCCAACCCAACCACACCGAATCTCCAACACAACGAACCAAGAACATAACGACCAATGTGGTAATTCAGCAGCATAGTCGCAAGCTGTTGATGATGGACATATTATGTCCGAAACATGTTGAGCACATAAGAAGAGAAATAAAATAAGAAGTGACATCAAGTTGGTCTTTTATTCTTCAACTATCAGTTGGGAGATATTTATTTTTTGCAAACGCTTCCATTACTCTTTTTATTAGGTTTACTAGTGCCACTACTAGTACTACTTGCAGCAGTGCACACAGCCTGTCTCTTTGTGTACTGGCGGCGCTACTTCACTGATACAAAATTTTATAATATTAAGCAAGAAATTCAAAAAGGGATTATTTTAATTTAAAAAATAACGTAACAAAAAATTATAATCGGAAGCTTTATTGCGGTTAATATATACGATAAACTCCGAATAATTCATTCCGTAATTGCATTGTACAATATTCAATTTGTGGCATCCAACATACAGCTTGATACTTGCCTCATCGTTTGAAATATGTGGCTACAAATTTCAAATAAATAGGTTATATGATACACAATACAATACATAAACGTTATAATACTGATTGTGAAGAAGCTGGAAGAATTACGTCAAAATCCACAACAAGAATCTTGATACAGAATGCAATCATATAACAATTGCTTTGTAAAAATAAGATAAGATAGAGCTATAATAATAGTAATACTTCTATAGGAATTAGAAGTCTATGCAACAGGACTGCAGGTTTTAAAGTTCTGCTCGCAAATCCTTGCCTCTGCTTATACAGGCTTGCAGTTTCTGTAATAATTTGCACAGTTTCTCTGCTTGTTTTAGTCTTCTTGCTTCCTGAAACACTGTCATAAGGGATTAAATATGGATGCACGCAACTTCAGAAAGGAATTCCAAATATAATAAGGTTTCGCCTGTTTAATTACGATTCCTAATATCATACCTAGACGAAAATATATAATTACAAATCCTAATACCATTACCAAGACAAAAATACATAACTTGTACAAAAGACGACTAGGCCAATTCCCTGCGGCGTCTCTTTTCTCTTGTCAAATAAACAAAACAAAGTTTTCCTCGCAGGATAATGACCTGAAAGAATTTCTTAACCATGCTATGACCTTCAGTGTGTTGTAAAGAAATTTCTTCTCTTGTAAAAGGAAACTCGTTAAAAATTTGTGGCTGGTCGCACGGTAAGATATAAACCATTTCTGTACTTTAACAAAGGAATTTTCTTTTTCTCTCCCCTGAACATAAGACGAAAGAGGAAAAAAATAAAGTAATAAATATGACAAAGCAATGTACACAATATTATCTCTCATTCCTTTCTCTTTTCCACTTATGTGTGCCTGTTGTCATGGTTACACATATTCTCCGCCCAATGGAAAATATAAATAAGGGAATTCTTGTAAATAGCCGCAGACGGTTTCTCTTACAGGGTCGCAGAACGTCTGCCTTAACGTTAAGATAACTTGATTTGAAACAGCAAGTTTTGCTCCAAGTACAGACAAAACACTGAGGTCTTCATCAACACTGTGACAACAGTTTCCATTTAGTGTTTACTAGAGTACTACTTAAGACGTCATACAAATCCATTCCTAGTTTAATGCCACCCGTACGCTCAAGCTACACAATCGAAAAGTAATAAACACTAAATTCAGATGACCAAAACATTGAATCTATTCTAAAAGAGGTCATCCCGTTGTGTTATTAAGAATATAACTTGTTTACTGTAATCTTACAACATGTCTTCCGTCAACACAACAACATTAGAATTAATATATTATTGCAACATGTTTCGACTCAGGAGAGTCATCGTCAGGCTGATTATTTAAGAACCGTTAATACATTTTACCCTTTACAGTATTATACATACAACTTTTGCATTAGGGATCCCATATGCATTACATAGCGTGAGTAGAAAACCTGTTTTTTTAATACTTATTTAGAGAAGAGTATACTATGCACAGCTGTGGGTGTGGTTATAGCTGCCGTTGTTCGTCCAACCCGTACTTCTCGGCCGGGGGGGGTTCCTCTTTTCTGTCTATTCTTCTGCGTTCCTGCTTGTCCTCGGTTTATTAAGCATTGGTGCAGTTCTATATTGTTTCTTCTAGATTTCTCGAGGTTGTGGTATGGTCCCTCGGAGCGGCGGTGAGTCGGGCTGGGCTCCTGTCCCTTTTGTAGTGTACCCTCCTTCGTGCCGGGGTGGATGGTTTCACACTCTCCTGAGTCGAAACGTGTTGCAATAATACATTAATTCTAATGTTTTTGTGTTGACGGAAGACATATTGTAAGTTTACAATACATAAGTTATATTGAATCTATTGTTGAGAAAATTCCACTATCCAAAGTTTAGAAATAATTAACAGCGGTTTAATCATTGCATATGAGGTAGATAAAAGAACACCAGTCTGTACATCTAAAAACAGCGTCAAGCAGTTACGACAATTATACCTACTGCAAGGGGTATACAACCAGGTAATGTAAAAAATGAAGTGCCATGTTGGCATAAGTTTGTCATTTAACTACGATGTCGGCTGCCAAGATCATACGGCGTCTGTAATGGCGGTACAAACATTACATTTAATGTAGATGAAATGCCACTGGCGCTAAATGAAAGAAGAGGAAACGTGGCACAATGATAATGATATCTCGTGCATAGAATGCCACCATTCGATTTAAATCGAAAACGTCGGGCAGGATAATCAATACATGTGGTGTGTAACAAGTGCCACGACGGAATACAAGGAGAGATGTGTGGCACTGTAACAACTACATCGGTCGTGTGGGTATGCTGCCAACAAACTGATACTATCAAATGCAAAGAGGTGCCTGTTACTATAAGAACTGCACCTGGTGTGAAGCAAGTAAAGGTAAAGAAATCCCATTACAAGCCTGGACAGGCCCTGAGAGTTCCTGGAGATTGAGTCTCCTATATTTCAAGACAGTTGGCACATGAAGGTGGTAAGCCCTAAGTACCGGACGCCTTTAACCCCCAGGAAATATTCCTGGTACTCATTTCTCTTAGAGGTTGAGTCGATCCGAGGGCCATAGTGTGGCCGGAAGGATTATGTCAATAAAAAATTCCAATGACACCATCGGGAATCAAACCCACGACCTTCCGGCCTGTAGCGCAGTGCCTCAACCACCTGCGCCACCGCGTGCCACGGTGTGCAGCAAGTGCTACTGCCAAATGCAAGGAGACGTCTGTTAGTACAAGCAGTAAATCTACACCTGGCCAGCAAACATTGCTACTACTACTACTATATTTATATAGAACCGAAACACACCAGTATAACCATTGCATACAGCATGGTGATAATAAAAATTATTATGTTACGTTACGTCGGAAGACGTTACTGTAGTAGCTCTTTTTCTGTCTTTCTTGTTTCCATGAAGGGCACAGAGAATATGTAATCGTGTTCCTGAAAAAGTTTACGAAAAGCCGACGCATATAAATGCGCAGGAGTTGTCAAATTAGTGCAGTTGTTCTCTCGATCAGGTAGAGTTTAGGAACTATTTGTGGGCATTTTTCTGGACACAGTAAACGAGCACTTTTATCGGCGGGCTGGCATGAACATTCATCGCACCACCTCAATACGAAGCCCAATGGTGCCTATATCGCGTCAAAACATTTGACTCATCCCAACTCACCCCAAACAACTGCGTGTGACGGAACAGACATTTAAACAATAACTAATAACAGGGGATTTTCACGTCCCCCCCCCCAACCCACAACATGGGTAAAAGCAGAATAAATCAGGTACGATGATCCCAAAATTGCAAACCAAATGTTGTAACACGTCTAGTTCTTTGTTTCCTCTATTTTAATTTGTTGCACCACACATGAACTCAGCCCATTTAGCACTTAGCACTTACTACACACTGTGAAATAATGGCGTAATTTGAATGAAAATAAAATGTATCCACTAACAACACACTACAATCCACAACTCTGCGTGATACACACCTCTTACTCTGTAATCCTGCCAGCATTCGCTAAAAGGAGTACAGCCTTCATGAAAGTTGACAGGCGATACAAAATATGACTCAGAGCAGCAGAACCAATTTAAAGGCTTGTTTTCTTTCGCGTTGACATTAACTTCGTTTACTTGTGCAAATTATCATAATATATTTTCTCCATGGTACATTAAAAGATAAAAGATACTAGTTTCTGTTCACCCGCTGTCACTTAACTAAGATTATAAGAGAATAGTCGCCTTTGAAGACCTAAGCCTAGATGAACGTTGTGAACTGATAAACGCTCTTTTCATAATCTTCATGCTTGCACCGTGTATTAATGATAAACATTTTATTATCCGACTAATGCACAATATACAATATGTAGATACAATTAAAATTATAATATATTTAAAAGTGTTCCAACATGTTTCGGATCACAGAGGATCCATCATCAGGGAGCCTTGTACAGTGCTTGGCTAAAAATTACAAGAATGGTTCTATCGTGTCCGTTGACATGGACAAGGTCG
>Ga0123352_10022491_pt1 | contig 10055 bp, 8 predicted proteins | sample TergutLab28metaG_FD_89700 | JGI IMG/M metagenome (GOLD analysis project Ga0123352, IMG submission 89700) | Labiotermes labralis P1 segment gut microbial communities from Petit-Saut dam, French Guiana - Lab288 P1 | ecosystem: Host-associated > Arthropoda: Insects > Digestive system > Gut ...
AACCGGAGAGCCGTCTTGTTGAAAGATGTAATCATTACTGTCTTCATTCAACTGTGGCATCAGCCAGTTTTCTAACATGTTTCATGGACTTATGAATAATCCTGTATTATATACCCCATTCACAGTTTCAAGAATGACAACTAATGTTTCAAAATAATTCTGTTCATAAGGAAGGACAAACACTGCTTAGGTTACCTGATAACGGACAGCAGGACTACATATATTGGTATTTTCTTCTGGAACCAAAATGTCTCTACCTAATCTTACATACTTCGTAATCAGTTTAAGTATGCTTTATGAAATAGGGCTTTTATTATTGTCACCAGGTACTGTCTGTACATCTTAACAAACATGCAATGTTAATCCCATTTGTCTATATGATCTACGACCTGTGTGAAACTACAGCTTTAGTAAGTCTAACAACACCCTTACGGTCAATTCACGGGTAGGAAATAATTCTTGGCGAGTATTTGCGGCCGATGCCGGTGGTCGGTCGGTCTAAGGACGTAGGTCTGTGGCCGCTCGCTTTTTGGGATTGCGGGTTCGAATTCCGCTGGCAGTATGGCTGTCAATCTCTTGTGAGCGTTGCGTATTGTCAGGTAGAGGTCTCTGCGACTGGCCCAGCACTCGTCCAGGGGAGTACTACCGAGCGTGGTTTGTCTTTGTGTGATCAGGTGCAACAATAACCCAATAACCTTTAACGCCCACAAAGATTAGGTAGAGAAGATCAGACTGACGTTCATGTCAGGGGGTGCGCATTGAGCGTGGGAGTTCATCGAAGTAATAAATGACCCGCAAGTAACGTGATTAGCGCCAGATCTTGAATACTTAAAAATTTAAACACGATTAAAGCAAAATAACCTGCGTTGGAGTGCTGAAAGGCGGTTCAGTGTATGAGCGTGCCAATAGTATGGGCAGGTTATAAATCTACATAGCCGAGTCCTTCGGAAGATAAAATATTTACAAGCAGTAAATAAATTCCTCACCTTGTACAGAACTCAAAGTTCATCACCGGGCCCGCAACAGTCAGTTACTACTAACAGTTCACAATCGCAGCCTTCTATGAAGTTCACTTCAACCCTACCTTCTGATCTACACCTAGCTCCCCTACGTCACTGCTACCCACAAAGTTTCTTGATTAAGAGTTTGTAAGAATTTCTCGCGCTTTCATGCGTCCTATTGAACTCTATCCCGCCAACTTCATACTCCTTACTTCGCTCGTATTAATAATGTTATTACAAGAGGTACAAATTATGAAGATTCTTTTATGCAGTTTTCTCTAACCCTCTATTACTTTCCTCAGTCTACCTCGATAACCTACCACCTACGACCCTCAAATTTTCATCTTCCTTGAGCGTGCAATTCCTTGTTTCTTACCGGTGTAAATAAAGGTGTCAAAACTGGCACATTGTCATCATTATTTCAAGCGCAAAACTTTAGAAAAAAATTTAGTCAATGTACCCAGCGAACATCTTCACAGGCTGCTAGAGAGGCAGCTACATTAACTTTATAAAGACGAAGTGCAGACTGCTTTATTTAAACACCCAGTTCGTACCGCGCAGTAAACACTTTTCATCTCGGTTATAAAAAACTAATCAGTTTATGTTATATGGGGCAGACGTCGCTGTTTGTTCTGATATAAATACAAAACAAATACATAGAGTGTGGGCGGAATGCATAATTCTTAAGTTTTAAAACTGTTGGTGCACGTAAACATTAGGCTTTTAAAGGTTAATATAAAAGAACTAGACCTCTTAGACTAATAGTGACACTAGGCAGTGCTATATAGGAAATATTTCAGACGAAGGTGAGCATAAAAATGACTCAGGCATATTTACCTTTGCCGTCATCCTCTGCTCCTATTGGTAAAAACATGACGTTCAGCAAGCAGAAGCATTTTTGCTATGTCCACGATTTCACTTTATAAATTATCATTAAACGCACAGCCAATCAGAGTAGCAGAATGGTCTTGGACGGGTGCTGCCTTCTACCATTCGAAACTGATGTCGTGAGTTCGAGAATTAGCCAGCGCATGCATGTGCATATGCGTTTTATTCTTGTGTTTATGCTGCCACGCCTACATAACAGGCCTTCTCAAGAAATGTCTCCAAAACAAGATTTAGGAATCAGAAAGCGGGAGGTCGTTGGCAGAATTTTCCTGTAGCGCCACTAAGTTCATTGGTAAGAAAATAAGTTAACAACACACAAATATTGATTTATTTGTTTTCGGCTCCTACAAATGCAATTCATATTTAACTGTACTGCTATCTCACTGCACGCGGTGGCGCGGTTGGTTAGGCACTGCACTACAAGCCAGAAGGTCGCGGGTTCGATTCCCGATGGTGTCACTGGAAATATTCATTGACGTAATTTTTCCGGCCGTACTATGACCCTCTGGTTCACTCAGCCTCTAACAGAAATGAGTACCAGGAATATATCCTTGGAAGTCAAGGCGGCCGGTGCGTAACGCTGGCAACCCTACCACCTTCATGTGTCGACTGTCGTGAAATGTGGGAGCCTCAACGTCCTTGAACCCTCAGGGCCCTGCACAGGGATTGCTCTTTTACTATACTACTAATTTTACATATATTTCCTGCCATAATTAAGTCATTTTACATCGTGGGGCAAGCTTTCCTATTCCCTCCTGATAGAACTCTATGTCCACTATATCGGCTATCATGTCACCTCTCGGCCGATCTCAAGATAACACTGAAATCTGAGGCCGCCTATTTGCTCTTTGTCTCTGGAAAACAGATGAATAAATTTCGACCATGATTTTCGCCAATATAATTGCAAGGAATGTCCGGTCATTTTCACAAGAATTTATGCAACGTCCGCTTAGTTTCTGACAACCTCCCTACCTATGCTTAAGACACTAGAATTCAGTAACGGCAGATTGATAAAAGGTAAACAGACGTTATGGTGTTGTTATAAACGGAGGCACAGTCGGTACAGCCAGTCAGCAATATGTCTAACAAACAAAAATTTTCGATGAAAAGAAATCTTTTTTTTCGAGATGTTTTAATAATGGGTCTTTAGCTCTGGATCTGCTGACGGGTTGTTCGAGTGTAGCAACTAGAGCGAAACGAAACATCGCATCGCCAATCCGTTGTGGGATTGTCGACATTTTGGTTGGGGAGACAGGAAAAATAAAACTGCATGTTCCTGTAGGGCATTACGTACTAATGAAGACTAATGATGGCTAAGCCTTGCTTCATTTAATAACATGATGTCGTGGAGCCGTTCTTAACAAGACATAGATAGACGGCGAAAGAGGGGGAGTGGGTAGCCAAAGCGAGCGAAGAGAGTCAGTACGAACTAACAACGAAATACCTCAAAGAATAAGGAGCGTTAATGTTGAAGTACAACTGTAACAAAGAAGAGTCCGGAGGAAAAGTCAGCAAGGCGGAATACAGAAAAGGAGAAATATAATAAGTACAGTTGGCGTGCAAGGAAAAGTCGCGATTAATTTGGTATCTCCTTTCCCCGTTTTCTGTGTCGCTCTCTCTTTAGGAGTTACTTTAGTATTGCGGGCAAACAAAGGCTATTAACAGGGTAAAATAGGCTACTATGAACTAAAGAAGGCTGCAGGAAAGCAAAACGGGATGAGGTCTTAAAAACGTAAAACTTTAAGGGGCGAAAAGAAGACCAGATATAAGAAGTAACGACAGGTCAACATGGGTTTCCAGTTCCAGTTTAGGTTCTAGGTACGTCATTAAACTCCGTATGTTAACTTACTTACTCCATGGAGCACAGTCCCTCTTGAGAAGCTAACCAGTTTTCAGCTAGTCAAAAAATTCCCCGCATTTTATGGAACCCGAAAGTTCATTATCGCTTTCACAAGTTCCCGCCAGCTCAATCCAGTTCATACCCTCCACATCCTGCTTCCTGAAGATCCACCTTTATGTTATTCTCCCATCTACGTCTTGGTCTCCAAGTGGTGTCTTTCCCTCAGGTTTGCCCACAAAAACCCAGTATACGCCTCTCCTCTCCCCCATACGCGCTAAATGTTCCGCCCATCTCATTCTTCTTGATTTTATCACCCGAACAATATTGGGTAAGGAGTACAGATATTCAGCTCCTCATTATGTAGTTTCCTTCACACTCCTGTCATCTCGTCCCTCCTAGGCCCAAATATTCTCCTCAATACCCTATTCTCATACACCCTCAGCCTGCGTTCCTCCCTCAATGTCAGCGACCAAGTTTCACACCCATACAAAACAAGAGGCAAAATTGACACCCTGTCGCTAACAAACTCTACTCTCTTAACTGCTTATACTATTCTGTCGTGCACAAAGAATCCTGTTCCCAATTGATGATTTTCGTTTCCTTTTCCGTAGAAAAAATTATAATCCCCTGTTCTTACCATGCCCCCTTTGCCCCACCTAACCTCCTCACACCCACTAAATCTAATGTATATCTTGCTAATTCCCCGGCTGCTGCTGTAAGTGAACCTGCCCTGTAAAGGCTCCTAACATTCCAAGTACCAAATCTCATGTTCCTTTTCCGTTGCTTATTTCGCAACAGAATATCAGTCCAGGTCCGAGACTTTGTCTGTAATTATTTCATAACATGATATGTTTTTACGGTGAGGAGTTGTTAGCACCTCGCCCAACCCCTAAGCTGGAGGACCACGCCTTGTCAGCTGTCCACGACTGCTTATTCAGTATATTCTCAACAACCCTGCATACTGGAGGCCGTTCTTCCATCCGAAACCTGAAGAAGCGCCATGCTGTGGTGACAGGGACCCATTTATCACGGACTCCGTATGTTTAACTAAGCAAAAATATCTTATTTTCTCAGGGCCTCATTTAACATGGTCAGGAACTGATTCAATTGTTTACGTCACGTGGCAACATGATGGAACCCATTTGTGTTCGTCAAAATAAAGAAGTTACGACATTTTCTCTTCTTGGACAGCTTGATTCTGAAAGCGGAGACAATAGGCTCCTCATCTTGAACATCAGCGACTTTTCACCAATCGACACATCTTTAACATCTCTGAAGAACAATGACCGTTTACACTGCTGTGAGAAACTGAAATCCCGCATGACACTCCACTGTTTCAGATATGATCTGATTTATGATACATTGCGATCTTTAAGAATTTATTGTAAATGAAAGCTACTTTCGTCGTTATTTTTCCTCTGTTGTGCTCCTCTCGGCAGATGTGAATCTTTTGCATGCAGGAAGTGCTTTTTAATAAGCTATCTTTCATTAAATTCATTAATCTAGTACATTGATATAAATACTGATTAATATTTTTCACTCTCAGATGATATTTATCAGTTAACACGTTTACATTTAACACTGCTGTCCGGATATCAGTGTCAATTATATGATTCGCTCAAGTTCTCTTTATTATAGAAATGAGTTTACATAAATGCATTAATAATTGGCACCCAAATTGAATGAATTTTACAGTGATAAATATGTGTGTCTTATAAACGCAAAGTGATCTTTTCACGTGCCGATCCTGATGTAAAATTTCATACAGACTAACGTTCTACGGGAATCGTTCATTATGTTTAAACGTTAGTATCTTCAAATTCGGCCAATGCCAGTGGCTGCGCAGTTTAAGGTGTGGGTCTGTGGCCGCTCGCTTGCTGGAATTGTGGGTTCAAATACAGCTGGGGCATGCATGTCTCTTGTGTCGTCGATAGAGGTCTCTGCGACGGGACGATCACACGTCCAGAGGAGTCTTATCGCTGTGTGTGTGTGTGTGTGTGTGTGAGTCTGTGTCTGTGTGTGATCGGGAAACCTCGACAGTGAGGAGGATCTGCCACACTAGAGGCAGATGCGCCATGAAAAGAAGAAGAAGAAGAAGAAGAAGGAAAGAAAGTATCTTCAAAGAATTTTTAAATTCTGGTCAGTCAAACTCGTATTAATTTCCACAAGAACGTGGTTAATTTTGGTTCTTTGCCCGGGACTTGGTGATATCCTAGGTTGGGAAGAAATTGTTAGGGGTGAGACAGACTGGTCAGCTTGTTGAGAATTGGATTCGTTGCTTCGTGGATACCAGACGATGTTTTGCTTAGCAATGACATGAAATTTCGGAGTAGGTAGTAAGCGTATATGCCCCTTTAAATAATTTGTAAGTTAACGGAGATATTTGGTCAAAATGATCGGTTAATCACAGCAGCTGCGAAGTGTTGGATTACAGAACTTCAGATCTTCTGGGACATACAAACGCACACACACACACACACACACACACACACACACACAAAGACTAACAGGGCTACAATTCTTCTACCTTGATAGTAGTTCTTTTGCTGCCTCTCAGGTTGCAAGTGAATTAAAAACGGATACAGAGCAAACATTCTTAATCTAAAATGTATACTCGCATATGGTTATTATATATGGTTATTATATATGGTTATTATATATGGTTATTATATATGGATTCTAAACAAGGTAGGCCACATTTCAAATGTTTCGGAACAGCCTATTTCGCTAATTTCAGTTGACATTTCAATTCTACCCGAACGCGGAGGCACGATATTCCACCAAAATATTGACAACTTTGATCTTTCAGAGGAAAATCGAAATTCCAACCGCCTTGAAAGCCTCAAATCTTGTCCAGATTCTACTGGAAGTGAAAACGCTACGCATTGTTTACAAACAATCGGCACTGAAACTACAATAATGATGTTACACAACAAATCAATTAATTGTAATTACTTTAGTACCCCTGCAATAAATTGTAAACACCCTGTGTTTCACGTTAGAGAAGTTCTTATACCTCAGATTAACGATGTCAAGTGGCCTCTTTCACAAAAAGACATATAGGCTACGAATTAACTTGTAGTGTATTACACTAATCTTCCACCATCTACCCTCTGCACACTGAAACCAGTTATAACAGTCAGCGAGTTTCCTAACATTTGGATAGGACATAATGTGTAAAGCAGACAAAAAGTAGCCACTGTATTACATCGATGCATATTACGGTCTGTTTCTTTCGTCACTCGCAGAAATTAAAATCAGAAAATACAATTTGTCTAGGAAGAAACCTCTAGTAGTCTATAGTTGTCCCCCTACACGTTTCGGACCTCCTGGGTCATTATCGAAGAGCTTAAAGTAATTACAAACAGAAGTGCACAAAGTTCAGACATTGAACGTATCAACGAAACACATGCATTCACAGGTATAAAAATATAACCTTTAAAAACACAAATACTTAAAATAGCAAATAGTTGATTCAATTGCCTACACCTATAATCTTCAAAACTAAGTTGAATACACTTTCTTTTATAACAATTTGATTATGGAATGGCAAAATTATCTATAAGGTTCATATATTTCCACATACAGATTAATCTTATACAAGTCCCACTACTACATGTGCAACTACATACTGATTTAAATAACTCAGCAATTCCATTCTGGAACTGTTTAAACTGCAAATAGGAGTGAAATTAATTCAGCAAATACAGACAGACGCACAGTAATAAACTACTGGTCATTTCAATTATTTATATCTTTAACGTTTTAACATTTTTACGAGTTTATCTACATATGCCACTAGAATACCAATTATGTTTGTAGGATAGAGTAATTTGTTCTGTTGTCCATAAGGCAACGCGATGAATAATCACCTTTAGGGTATGGATTTGTTAATTCAAATTAAATTGGGAGAGAATGGCGGACAAGGCGATTTTAACTGTCGTTCAGTGGGGATGCCAACTAACGGTGAGCGACAGAATTGATGAAGTCGTAGTTCTTACACAAAGCGAACACAGCATGAAACTTCAAGCACTGATTCTAACCACTTAAATATATCTAATATTGAAATTTGAAGGTAATCAAAAAATTATCTTCGGTTTTTTCTTTGTATACTGGAGACTATGTCAAAAAATACAAAAAACCGACGGACTTACATCTAAGTAACACCGAAAACATCCCACACGTAGTGATGCTCAAGCAATACAACACCACGAGAAAACGGGAAGGTAGTGTTTTAGGACTCGAGGAGCTAAACGATTTGTACTCCTCACCCAATATTGTGCGGGTGATAAAATCGAGAAGAATGAGATGGGTTGGGCATGTGGCGCGTATGGGTGAGGAGAAGGGGGTATATAGGGTCTTGGTAGGGAAACCGGAGGGAAAGATACCACTGGGGAGACCTAGGTGTAGATGGGTGGATAATATTAGGACGGATCTCCAGGAGGTGGGATGTGGTTATGTAGACTGGATTGGGCTGGCCCAGGATAGAGACAGGTGGCGGACACTTGTGCGTGCGGTAATGAACCTTCGGGTTCCGTGAAATGCGGGGAATTTCTTGACTATCTGCAAACCAGTTAGCTTCTCAAGAAGGACTCTGCACCATGGAATAAGTGTTTTAGGACTAAAATAAATTGTTTACTGCAAAATAAATACTACCAATTTTACAAGACAACTAGCCAATTGATAATTATTTACAAGTAGCGGAATGTAGACATTTGTACCTGAAAAACAAAACGAGGCATTAATTATCTGCCCAAGGATAAACTGTAAACGGTTTTAATAACTCAAAATTACAAACATTCTTTCTGTAGTATTCTAGAAATTATTCCCTTCTTATTGACTACTCAAGGAAGTGGAAATAGGTAGGGGAGATAACATCAAACAGGAATTAATAATGATGGTAGCACATTTATTCACTGGTTGCGTTTGACATCTCTGATGACAGCTGGTTCAATGCAAAGAAAATGTTTCCTACGGATGAAACTGCAAATTATTATGCCAAAAAGTAGAAAATTTAAGACATCCTGTAAGCCAACTTTATATCACAAGGCTTTATAGTAACTCCTTAGACTGCACATGCGTATGTTAACAGCCTATAAGATGGCATTTGGCAGGTATGGCCACTATTTTGGAATGCGTTGGAGCCACGGGAAAGAAAAACAAATTACAGTACCACGTACAGCACGATTTGCTGTAAAAATGTGTGCTCTTTCCCGTATGTGAGCAAGTAAAGTCCCTCCATCTCTCTTCTGTTAACACATTCTCTCCTATCATCTCATTCCCCCCACCCCATCCCAACCCCCAGTGTCCCATCTCCTCTCTTGTTCTCGACCTCTTTACGACTCTGCCAGTAGCGCCAACCTGGCAGCAAATAATGGGGATTTTATAGCTGGTTTTAGGGCCGCTTGAGCGCGCGCACAACGGCTACACTTCGGACCATTATCACGTGACCTGCTGGTGAATTGACTACCGGAACAGAGTGATTCCCCTGTGGCTACGCTTGGGCATGTCGGATGGTGCGAGAAAGAGAGAAAAAGGACATATTAGGAAGGTGTATTGCTGGAGAACCCAGCTTCAGGAGCTACGATGTGTTCCCATGGGTCTGATAGCTGTTCCGGTTCGCAGCGGCTCGTGTCCCGTGTAAAGGTGGTGTAGGAGTTTATTCTGTCGCAGCCGAGGCGCCAAACCCTTATTAGCTTGCGACGAAGAAGACAAGCCACCTGATTGTTTACCGCGCCCTTCTCTGTTCACTTCTGGTCCAGCATTAGTCTCACATCATTCAACATTGTCAGAATTTATAAATGTGAATTCAGCAGCTATAAATGATTACTAATTTTATAACTACGTATTCAGAGCCGATGGTTCGCAAGCAGCAACTGCAGCGATGGAATGACTTTGATGGGTTACCATTCGAGGCCAAAACAATTCCCAACAAATTAATGTTTTATACCGTTCTCACCAATTACAATTTGTTAACATTAGCTACAATACTAGCTAATCGCATTTCCTTGCATTCCTTTACACAGATGATTTTACTGATTCCCTAAAACCAGACGGTACACTGAGCACTGTCAAATACAGTGCGCTCATAAGCGTATTTTGACCAAAAACAGATGGTTGAGGGGGGCCAAGTCGACCATGTGTATTAGAAACTTTAGGTTACGAGGGAGTCAAGTTAGAAACAGTGGAAGAATCATTTGAACGAGTCATTAACCCTTTAAACGCCGAGTTAAATCGCATCTGCCATTTGCTGGCATTATTAGGAGCTCACCATATTCTCCACGTTAGCAGGTTAAGGGTTAATATACATACACCTCTTTCCCCCA
>Ga0123352_10022492_pt1 | contig 10055 bp, 7 predicted proteins | sample TergutLab28metaG_FD_89700 | JGI IMG/M metagenome (GOLD analysis project Ga0123352, IMG submission 89700) | Labiotermes labralis P1 segment gut microbial communities from Petit-Saut dam, French Guiana - Lab288 P1 | ecosystem: Host-associated > Arthropoda: Insects > Digestive system > Gut ...
ACAGTGGTTAAGGTGCTGTGTTACAAATCGGAAGGTCGCTGGTTCGATCCCAGCTGGTGTCATTGGATTTTTCATTGACATAAAATCCTTCCGATCGCACTATGGCCCTGGGGTTGACTCAGCTTCTAACAGAAATGAGTACCAGGAGTATTTCCTGGGGGTAAAGGCGGCCGGTGCATAAGGCTGACAACCTACCACCATCCTGTGCCGTTGTCACGAAATCTGGGAGCCTTAACTTCCTGGAACCCTCTGGGCCACTCCAGGCCTGTAACGGGACTGCTTTACCTTTTTACCTACTTCGTGCAGGAAGTTCTTGTATTTTACTTTGTTTGTATTTAGTGTCCTGTACACAAAAAATGCACTGAGGAGCACACAGTTTAGCAGATATAGTACCACTTTTTTTTTAACATTTCAGTTTCCTTCAGAACTGAGTAATAACTGAGATACTGGTCTGCCCTGTCTAATCCTTTATGAATTTATTGTACTGGACAACAGGATAAGGCTTCTTTATTTCCATGTTTGTTTTCCTGTCTTTCCTCCCTTTTTTTACAAGCGTTGCATCATGGATCATACTTATCATTCGCACAAGTCTTGTACTTCCACACTTGCACCATTATGTCACCATTCCTCCAGAATGCTGACTTCCCTTTTTTCTAGGTCACGTGGAATGCCCCTGTTAGTCCTCATAGTGCTGCAGACTCTCAAGATTCTGCCTAGCAATGTCTGAGCTAATCTCACACTGTTATGAAAATTGTCTTGATAGATGTGAGGAAAAATGGGCGTGGAAAATGTGGGGTGAGTGGACCAGAAGAAGACCGCAATTGTTTATGTGAACTAGTTGTGGGGACGTCACTGTCCAAAGTTTCATTGTCACTATAATCAGAGACATCAGAACATGTATCCACATATAACTCACACAATATCGTCCTCTTGCAGAACACTCCTATGCAAAGCCATGACTGCAACTGAAGGAAAACAGAGTATCTGAATGAGTGGTCCCTTTGTTGCAGTCTTATGGTTCTAAAAAATAGGGGGTCATGACCGGTCTGTTTGTTTGTAACTTATGACCCAAGCATCCTGCATCAAGCTGTTGATAACCTTGAAGCGAAAAGTGAGCCACACCAGATGACAAATGCATGTGCAGGACATCATACAAGAAAATGCAGAAAGACGTGACCCATCAACAACACATGGGAGAGCAATCATGTCTTTCTACGTGGCCCGATGACAAGGTGTTAAAAGGAATAACGTAGACTGAGATCATCATGCTGTCTGCCTGTGTCCATTTGTGTCAGTCCATCCATATGCTACATGATTTCAATTCCTGAAATTCATCACTGATTTTCAAGACACTTGGTATAGATGTTATGACAGTGGCAAATACTTCAACAACACACTTTGCATCATCCAACAGCCACGAATAACATGGTGAACACAAAACCTTGAGTACAGGAAGCAAGTCCATCAGTTACAGCACGTCTTTTTATGATTCAAGGCAATAGTTATGTGGAACACCAAATAGCAAGATGGCTGGCATACACTTTGTTTAGCTGTCAGTAACTAATGAACTACGGGAACTTGGCATGTGAAATTTGGTCTGCCACTAAACACAAGTTGCTTTTGCAAATTATACGATGATAATGCATACTCAGTTCCAACATAAACAAATACACAAAATAACATGGATGTCCTGGACCAAACTACCATAAACCAAACTGATCATGTATTAGTAAATGCTCATGAAAAAGAAGCAATTCAAACTATAAGATCCAGGAGAGGCCCAAATATGGATTCAGAGCATTTCCTTCAAAAAGTGATAATTAAACAAAAATTATTAACAATATACAGAAAAAAGCTTGATAATTACAAAAATGGAATAAAGCAAATCTACTGAACCCAATAAAACTCAGACAGTATAAAACACTACTACATAACACATTGAAAAATATAGCAGATAAAAATGAAATTAATTAAGAATGGGAAAAGGGCAAAAAAACAATTCAATTACAAGAAAAGTCTCCTGGTGGGATGAAGAGTGTAGACAAGCCATTAAACAAACAAATATAGCAAGTATGATATGCTTTCAACAAAACACAAGAGCAAATCAAGAACATTATAAAGAAAAGAGAAAAGAAGTTAATAAAGTATGTAAACAAAAAAATAAACAATGTTTAACAACAAAATAATGCAAAAAGATTCAGCTAAAAAAATTAATGAAACAAAGAAATTTTTTGAAGGGGTAAAATATTTTAATCTGCAACAGTTAACATTACCTAAAAAGTGTAAAGATTCTGAGAATAATGTTATATCACGAACAGAACAAGTATTGAAAAGATAGAGAGAATGGTTTTATAAAATTTGTAATCCAAAGAGACATTAAGGATTTCTTTTCTGTCTTTATAACCGAGAGCTTAAGTGGCAACTATGAAATGTCCTGCCGAAGCATAACAAAATACACACTACAGTTGATAAACTAAAATCTAGCAAAGCTGCTGGTACAGATAATATAGCCCCAGAATGGACCAAAAAAAAAATGAGGGGGGAAAAAAAGGAGGAAAAACTTTGAAACAGAAACTGTACAAATTAATTTTAAAAATAAGGGACAAAGAACAACTTCCAACACACTTGAGTGAAGGAACTGTATGTCCAATGTACAAAAAAGGAGAGAGATTAAAATGTAACAACCAAAGACCAATCACACTACTTAATATTGCATATAAAATATCTGCTATATTATTAAATAAGAGACTATCTGACATAGTTGAAAAAAAATGAAAGAATGCCCAATGGGATTTCCCCCAAATAGACCTACTACTGAAAATATATTTACAATTAGACAGATTTTTGAAAAGTGATACGAACATAAAAGAGATCTGTATAATACATTCATCGACTATACACAGGCTTCTGACTCTATATATGGAATAAAATAATACAGTGTTAAATAGCATAATATAATGTTCCACCAAAATTAACAATACTGATTGATTTACCTCTAATCAATACTAGAGCACGAGTTAAGATAAATAATGAATATACAGAAAGAGTTTAGAGTAGACAGTCTGGTGTAAAACAGGGAGATCCTCTATCTGCAACCAAATTTAGTGTAGTTATAGATGTAATATTAAAGCAACCAGGCTTAAGAGATGTACCTACAAGTTTAAAACAGTGTTCAGCCTATGCTGATGACATAATGGTAACTACAAGAATGAAATGAGTACTAATAACTACAAGAACAAAATAATAACTAATTGATACATTTCAGAAATTGAAAAATGAATCAGTACATTTTGGATTAATCTAAATGAGGGAAAAAACTAAATATTTAGGTTGTTCAAAGAAACAAACTGGTCTGAATGATACAGATATCAATTCCAAACATTTATAACATGTAAAGTCATAAAAATATCTTGGATCAATTGTACATGGAGATAATTCCACTGAAGAAGAAATTAAAAAAAGAACTGCTCTGGTCAATAAAGGTTATTATGCCAATGAAAAAATATTTAAAAGCATATCCGTATCAAACAAAGCCAAATTAAAGCTATAATGGACTATAATAAGACCTGTGATAGCATATGCCAGTGAAACATGGGTACTAAAAGAATCTATAAAATGAAAACTATTAATTAATGAAAAAAAATATTAAGAAGAATATTTGGACCTACAAAGGACAGAGATGGCACATGGGGAATTAAAACAAATTTGAATGACCTAATTAGAATCAACTATATAATTAACTATATTGAGTTCGTAAGATTAAGCTGGTTTGCCCAAGTATGTCAACGACAAATGATACAATGGTCAAAAAATTATATGAGGGTACACCACTATCTACAAGATTGGCAGGAAGATAAAAAATCAGATGGGAAAATGATACAAAAGAAGAGAACATAAGCACTCCTAAACTTATGTATAAAAAACTGTTTGCAAAAAGTCAGCAATTACAAACACAGTAACAATATTGAAGTTATATCTGACATACTTAACATATATGAAATCTATAATGAAACAACTAGTGCCTCAAAAATATAAAACAACAATGATAATTGCAACAGTGACAGGTATATATAATTGTAAGTCTACTAGATAAGAATAGTTATGCTGGGAACTCCTTGTTTCAACTACATTCTATGGAAAATTTGTTTCTTTCTGCAATCAAATCCAGTTCTCATGACATCTCCATCTCTGTCACTTTTTCATTCTCAACAACCCCAGTGATGAAAAACATACCCACTCACTTCTTTTTTGTGTATCATGACTGCCCTTTTTTCTCCCTTGACGAAACACAGGGAAGTCATATTGATCACTTCTAAAGGTAACTTTTTACAGTTTTCCAGTTTAGTGGCCTGAAGAAAGGACTGCCACAATACAGTCAATATGGTAACTTCTATTTACCTTGGAACAGTACCTGTTGACCCTAGAATGCAAGGCATGCTGTGCAAAACTTACATACCAGCAAAAACACTCAAAGCGGCAAACTTTAAATGAATGATTGTGGAATCAGTGAAAAACTGAACACACCATGCCAAACTTTAGAGGATGACATTAAGTGGTTACAAAAATTAGTATATTTCTTTACCAAGAACAAGGGACGGCGGACACTGGCCAAACGGGAACATTACGCATGTAAATACAGCTACAAATAAGTAAAAATGCATTCCGTGTACAAACAAAAACAAGATAAATCTACAAATATATAAATTATGATTTACTATTATGCACACAGGAAATGTAAGTCATAAGATATAAAAGTACAGTTAAAGTTTTCGCAATAGAATTTGGAATTTATGTAACATGACACCTAAACTGCAAAACCTTATAAATACACTGACTCAACACAATAACAAGGGCAGAAAAAAACAGCCAATATAAATGAGACAGAAAGTTAAACAGGATATGAACACCTTGATGAATGTCTGATGTAAGGCAACCACATAAAATGCAGAAATGCACTCTTCTACAAAGGCAGAACTAAGGACACCTGGTGTACTTCAAGCAATGAAAACAAAGAGCTCGACAAAGAGAACAGATAAACTGCAGACTAAGAAGCAACTGCTCTAATGACCAATATTCACATTTCACTTTTTTAGTTTCAATGCAATGTGCGTCATGGAAGACATAAAAGGGACAAAGAAGGGTCTTCTACCCTAAGGAGGGATGCAGTACATTCCTTTAAAACAGAGGAAATATTCTCCATTACTATTTAGCATTGAAGCCCAAATATGGGTTGCTGTGAAAACAAAGGATCTTAAAGTTCCAGTGACTTGACATTCATGCACCAGATTATAAAAGAATAGAATATTTTATTACATTGCTGAAAAGTTTTATAAAATGATGTGAACACATTTGTAAAATTCCAGGTTTTATGTCAATGTTCAAACATGCCCTGATTTTAAAAGTACTGTACCTGTGGCATTTTCCTGAAGCCTGATCGCTCTACAAAATCACGGGCCAATCTTCGTCCAGTATCATACGCTGAGTCCTCTCCAAATATATCCTCCACATCTGCCGAGCGATACTTGGTGCTTAATAATGAAATCACATCATCCGCCATCACATCTCGATCTTCTTTTATTGCGGCATACACCTGCATCAAAGTAATCCTCAGTCAAGGACTTCATTCACCATACATGTGTATGTTAGGTTTGTAGGTCTTCACAAATTAATTTGTATATGATAAACACCCTTTTTAGTTAGAACAAAACACAATTTTATGTAATATCTCATGATGGTTTACACCATTCTAAAATAATTTATACAATAATTTTGTGTCACTAACTCTTCCATATGTGAAAAAAACAAATGCATCAATAAGTCACATGTTGTTAGCATATGGGCCTTCATGCATAATTTTATACATGAAATCTCCAATTACTGACACTGTCCCCGAACCTCTACACCTTCTCCTGTCAATTACCACTTGGTCCCAAATGTGAAAGCCATCTTCAGTGGAGGCAGTCAATAGAGAACATATACGAGGACATGAAGACACCACTTAAAGTCATGGTTAAAAGTCTGCAGGAATGTTTCCAGCAGTGGTACAGCCATCAGCAGGAAAAAAAAAAAAAAATCAAAGATGGTGAGCAGCAAAACCTACCATGACAGGTAAGCTCACAATTTCAGAAGTTCACAAACTTTCAAAGTCCACCACATGTTGTCCTAACATGACCAAACATTTACTGCATAAAATGTACTTCTGTAAAATATAATGGAAGCAATTATTATCCAATGTTTGTAACAAAAAATATATTTAATGAAGTGATTAATGAGATCAAAAAGACCAACATGAAAACTTTAAGTTTTGCATACAGATAATTGAATATGGCCTAATAAACAAATGATGACAAATATATTTATAGATCAAGTTAAGACAACAAATGTTGATCTAGAACACAACTATTCTATACCATTTTCCATACCACCAGCTACATATGCTTAAGAAGTGTATAGGACATGGCCATATTCTTGAACTTAGCACTAGATTGGAGATAAATGGTCAGCTTCTAGATAAATGGTGCGCTTCTTGCGATGGCCAATTGTAACCCTAGGAATGAGGCTCTACAACTCAGCTGACAGGAGGTCACATAGGGCCCAAAGCTGTTTTAGATATGGAGTGAAGACAACATCCTGAAGATCTTATCATGCCAATCATTTCCCTGATTCAGTATCACAGCTTACTGCCAGCACAACAAACAGCATAAAAATAAAACAGCGCCATATTGCAATGGTCTTCTGGACTGTGGCACAATGCAGTCTAGTAGGTGGATACCAGCCTTTTGGACGAACATAATGCCTCCATCTCCAGTGGTGAAGCGTAACAACACACTGTCCTAAAGATGGAGGCAGTTGTTGCTTCACATGTGTTAGTACCAACCTACCAGAACTATGATGTCATAACCCAGATGACAACCACATGAACTTTCACTACCATATAAACATCAGAACTTACAAAAATAAATATTCCTTTCATGTTTTCACCCCCAAGTAATATATCTGTAAACTTACATCAGTAATGAAGGCAAGACCACTATATGCATCCTTAACTTCTGAAACATAGTTGAAAGCATTAAGTAAGGCAACACCAGCATCCATATTACCAGTAACAGACTGATCAGGATTTACAGCAAACACAAGCCCCATTCTCAAAGGAGCAGCATGAACATAGAATGACTCTGCCAGCTTCAGTAAAGGCCTGGCTTCCTTTTTAGCTGGATTGGCAAGGATCACCTGAAAACAATGCAAAACTGCAATTCTGTAAAAAGAAACTGCTGGCAAAATTCAGTCAACTAACTCCTCACCTCAAATAAGCAGTTACATTAACATTTCATGGCTGTGCATCACATAATTGTAACTCCTACATGCACATGATCCCAAGCTAAAATCTGGCTACCAATGCCCATAGCAGCATAAGACTTCACTATCCTCTTTCTACATGATAAATATTAACAGTACACTCAGGATAATGAAGGTTAAAGAAGGGCCAAGAAACACTGCTCATTCAAGTGCTGAAACCATAATCTTCTAAATTATGAGTGGAGCTGTATCACAGGACAGAGCAGCTATCAACCCCTGCAACGCAGAACAACCTCCAACAATGATCAATATACTAACCCTTTACTGCTCCTATGAAGTACATAAAATTATAGTCTTGAAAAGTAGCATGGCTGCAAATTTTATGGACCATAACTACTGAGTACAAATTTCTGAGTAAAAGGGGCATAAATTATGCACGTAATTATGGAGTATTTCCCCATACAAATGTCTTTATTCCTTCTATTTTGACACACATTAGTTTTCAGATGTAGCACTGAGGTTGGAAATAAGGAACAAGTGAGAATGAAAACAAATGTAGTTACAAAAGAAATATTTTATTCAATTACAAATACTAATGCCAAGTCAACGTGCTAAATGAGGTTCTATGAACTGCCTTTTTGAATTAACCCTCTGAAACAAAATGCCACACAAAGTACTCTTTATCAATATTATTCCCAGACATTTCCACCCAGATAAAACACCTTAAAACAGTTCCCATGGCCTGGTCATATGACTGTGTCCCTGATGAAAGTGATAGACTCAGCAAGCCAGGAGTGGATATAAAATCACTTTCAAAAACGAGGAATACCTGAAAAGGATACTGAGAACTTAACAGTTGCTCATGTAATCAATAAATTTCCAATCTTCTATAAAACCCCCTAGGTTCATAATCACAAGAACACAACATTGGCCCCTACACTCTCTCTCTCTCTCTCTCTGTGTGCGCACACACACACACATGAACTCAGTCCACAATTTTGTCATCCCATTTCCTCTAAGTTATGGCTAGGTCTTGAAATTGGGTTCCTCCCATCAGGTTTTATGATCAAAATTTTATACATATTGCTGATCCCTCCCACATTAATTATATGCCTCATGCAACTCATCCCCTGATTTGGTCAACCTCATATTATCTGGTAAGACAACATCCGACGCTCCTTACCGCACAGTCTATTCCATCCTTCTATAACTTCCTGCCTCTTATCCTGTTCTTGGAAGAGATCAGACTATTCTTGACAGCAAAGAGACTAAAAGAGACTACACAGATATTACATATCAAAGTTAATTACTTCCAGACAGACAGAATATTAACCTTTAATGCACAAATGGGCCAACACTGTCCCATTAAATGTACATCCTTTTCATCTGAAAGGGAAAAATATTGTCCTGCAGCGGGCATTTATACCGAACCGCACTCCTGCCGCTACAATAACCAGGAATTTAAAAGGCTGTATTCTAAAGATTAATCAGCTACACTGTCATGAAGGCAAAGAAACACAAGTGAATCCATTCGGCAATTAATAACCAAGGTTATTAGTCTTGCTCCTCCTCTGGATCACAAATGGACTCACCAAGTTATACAGGTTCCGCCTAATACTGCGCAGCATCCCAGGGAAAGTCGGACGAAGCAACTCCATAAGAGAGTCAGACCAGCGTCTATACTGTTTGTCATGTTCAATGTCATTCACCCACATCACAGCTGAGTCACGAATATCAATGGCATATTCTGAATTTGATGATGAACCAGAACCAGAGAAGTCAAGTGCCAACAATGAGCTCATAAGCGAATCTGAAATTCCTGTGAAATGCACATGAAAAATCACATAACTGATGAACAAGACTCTGCATTCTCATGTCATACTACAATGTCACTGCTTTTACCAATAAAGTAACATTACTGTCATTGCTGCCAAAAAACATAATGTTTGTGCTGAGATCCTGACATTAGTAAGTCACTTATAGCCAACTTTCCTTTCTCAAAGGAAGAAAGAGGGCCTACATCATCACCATGCATGCATGCTCCCCCTCCCCACTGCAACTTTAAAAACAATTGACCACCTAATCAATCATAAAAAACCCATCGCAGGTGTCTATATTTGTAATGTGGGAGCAACACCAGTGTCACTTAACACATGATTCTGATATGAGGCGTGTTAATAGATTATATACACCACTTTCAATACGGTAACTTCTTGGTGGAGTGTAATATAATATAGTGACCATGCAAAACATCCAACTGGCTTTCAGTCTGACGATGATAATCAATGGATCACTTCAACTAGCAGCACAAAATCTGTACAAATGGTTTACAGATAGCCATTTTCCAAACAAGATTTCCAGCTGGCCATTTTTATGTTGAATCTGGTAACCAATATATTTATAAACAAAAAACACAGCATATTAAGTGGCACAAATAAAACAAATGTGTAATATTCATTCATTCATTCCATTGGCACACGCAGAATGCGACGGTTCCTTGCTGTTCTCAGGAGCTTCTTCCATTCCTCTCTGGTATATACTTTTTCCTGCCACCCTTCTCCACCAACTATTCTTCCATCCTCCCTCACTTCACCCTGCCATCTATTTCTTGGTCTACCTCTCAATCTTATTGTTTCCAAATTCATATACAGGGTGTCCCAGGAGGAAAGGACCTAACTTCGGGAGAGTGTTCCTTAGGTCAAACTATAACGATATAACCCAAAACACCTATATCCAAAGTTCAATGGTTACGGAGATAT
>Ga0123352_10022493_pt1 | contig 10054 bp, 6 predicted proteins | sample TergutLab28metaG_FD_89700 | JGI IMG/M metagenome (GOLD analysis project Ga0123352, IMG submission 89700) | Labiotermes labralis P1 segment gut microbial communities from Petit-Saut dam, French Guiana - Lab288 P1 | ecosystem: Host-associated > Arthropoda: Insects > Digestive system > Gut ...
GGGTCCACTCAGCCTCGTGAGGTCAATTGAGGAGCTACTTGAATGAAAAAAGTAGCGGCTCCAGGTCTAGAAAACAGAGATTAACGGCTGTGGGGTCCCGTTGCGCTGACCACGTGACACCCCACTAACTTCGCCGACCGGCGGCGGCCGCTCTGTCGGTATAGTTCGCGTGCGGACTAAGGCCATAGAGAAAAAGACATTACCAACATTATATAATGCAATAAAAAGTGTATTGTACACTACATTGTACATTTACAGTGTTAGTAAGGAATTCTGACGTTTTAGCCTATCTTCAAGAGCCGATAGAGGAATGAAATAATACAGTACCTGTACTGTGCAGTATCATGTACAGTTTCAAGGGACGACAGAACAAGCAATAAAAATCATGTCTTTTCACCCAGAAATTTAAGACTTTTGCCCACCTTCATTAACACTTTATCACGCGCTATAGTCTTAACTTTAACTAACATATCACGAATTTTTTCTTTGTTCTTCGTCACTTCACGAGTGGAAGATTCGTTCTTGCCATACAACCTGGCAATCTCCGCATGCGGTTTTTTTTATTTGAATCATATCCAGAATTTTAACTTTCTCACTAATGGAAAGGACATCACGGCTACCCTCAGGCTTAGAAGCACAACCAGCATCACTACTCTTACACTTTGGGACCATTATTACGGTAAATAAAGGCTTTCTGAACACAAACACTGCGACAAAGCGGCAACTAATTCGAACAACGAGAACGCTAGAAGCGGAATGGTGGCAAGTTTGTGGGGAAGCGTTGGTACGGGGACAAAGGGAGATGAGTCCAGTACTGGGCGCGTTTGGGCTGCTGGATTTCACCATGTTACGGCCCGTTCTGGCTTGGCGCGCGTTTTGAAACTTATGAACTGTTTATTTACTTAATTTTCCAATTTTTTTTTGGGCCGCGATAATCCACGGATTACTGAAACCGCGGGTACTGGATCTGCGGATAAGGGGGCCCGCTTGTGTGTATATGTGTGTGTGTTTGTGTGTGTGTGTGTGTGTGTGTGTGTGTGTGTGTATATATATATATATATATTGCGTGCATCATTTTTTGTATGTGGATGATAACAGTCACAATGCACGGAACGAATATTATTAATAGGTGGACATTGTTGTATAACATTTTCATAGTTAGATCAGATGTGCATGCTACATTTCCGAGTGTCAATAACGCCTTAACTTTTTCTGTGCAATTGTGAACAAGCTCTTAAAGGATTCAGTAACACAGTGCCTGACCTAACCGTAAGCTTATCTGTTGGTCTTGTCAAGGGAAGTACAAGATTACCATTTTAATAAGCTGCAATACTACTTACAGCTACACAGTTTAACGAGTAACTTTTTATGGTTTTGTAATAACCACCTACTTAACTTATTTTAATAATAATAATAATAATAATATTTACTAACTGCATTTGGGTTGTCACCCGGTGGCAGTGGTTATTTTACAAGTATACAAAACTTGAAATTGGTTACTACCAATTTTAAGTCGGGAGGGCTACATGAGAAGCATGTAGTGGCAACTTGGAATCTTGGGAACCATCTCAGCATTTGCTTTTAGGCACAGGAAAATCAAGAAAAACCTGTGTCGAGATGGCCGGTCGCAGGACCTTCCGAATACTACTTCTAGCCAGCAGTCCGGCGTCTAAAGTAAAAAAAAAAAAAACAGCAATGCCCACATAGTAATTGTTGACTCTTTATTTAACTAGGCTGCAAACAGCTCAGATTGTGTGGTGTCAAGGGCAGTATAAGTGGTAAATAAAGAAATGTTTAATATTTGGAAGGAAGCTTCTGTCGTGTTTATTTCGAGGTCTGCCTGGAAATTTATACACATTGTGGTCCCGCGCCCTCAAAAATGTTCACCAACCCTGACACAAAGTAACCGAATTCCAGTAAATCTTTAAAGGTTGTCTTGTTTGCAGCATAGTAATTCGACAGCTTAAACAACCGTTTCGAACAATTTCATAGGAATGAAGCAGTGATTAACTCCAGTGTAACAATGTGGAAGTTGTTGGCAAGTAGTTAACGTAACGTAACAATATATTCTACCCTTGAAAATTTCAGCCGAACGTTGCAGATTTTCCTCCCTTCCACTTTGACAAATGCTATGCTGTGATTAGCCTTACTTCACCATGACTTGTCAATATAAAAATCACTGCGTGTGTGTTACCATGCTGTACTTATCATATTTTGTGTTTACAGAAATAAATACTGTGGTTTTGACAAGATCGGTTATTGTCAGGAAACACTGCTACAATTCTCATTATTATCATTCTGTCTTACGACAGGTCCGTAGTCTCTTCCAAAGCTAGTTCGCCACCAAATTCTATCCGATGCTTCCTCTTTCAATTTTCAATAACTTCTTGGATCGTCAAGTAGCTGCTTACATCTTCTTCGTCGTCTTCCCGTCCATTCTATCTTTTCCTCTATATTTCCTTCCATAACGTGTTTTATAAGGCAGTTCATAGTAAGATGTGACCAGTCCAGTTAGGTTTCGTCTTTTTTATTGTACACAGGATATCCGTATCCCCCTTGACTCTCTGTAACACTTCATTTCTCACACGATCAGTCCAAATGATCTTCTCCATCCTTCTCTAGCACCATATTTTAAAGCCTTCAAGGTACTTCCGATCTACATTCCCAGGTGACCAAGTTTCAACATCATAAAAAAAACTGTACTCCAAATGCAACACTTTTCTGGGTTCTTCCTTAAATGTAAGTCAAATTTGCTGCTGACTACAGTCTTCTTCTTCTTCTTTTTCTTGTTGAATGCTGGTTTTTTTGCCACGGTAGTCCTGAATTTAATTTCACGTGTACCTCTTGCATTATTTATTATCTTCCTACCGCAATAGTTGAATTATTCCACGTTCTCCAGAAGTGTTGATCTATCATAATCTGTACTGGGAATGTTTGCCTCGAAATTCTCATTACCTTAGATTTTGTCACATTCATTTCCATTCCATGGTATTTTCCTATTTCACTTAGTCTATTGATCATGCCCTCTTGTGACATAAACCATTAGACACCGACGCCGAATGACTTCAGGTGTTTACGACAAACACAACATTTAAACGTCCTCGTGGTGTGCACAAGATAATCAGTGAAGCGTGTTTACATTCCAGGAATTTAACTGACTGCATAAATATTACGAAACATCATTTGAGAAAAATTTTAAGATATACGGTGCTAATTCAGTTTCAACAGTTATGCTGCAAATGTTTTTCGTCTTGGCGGTGTCTGTCGGAAGAGTGGCAACTATGCCCACTGTAACCGCCCGTGTGCAGGAGTGAATTAACAGACGGTTTGCATTATGCGAGTCTAAAAGCTTTTGTTCTCGTGGTCACGACATCCCCTAGTAGGTCAGGACCTCCTCGTTATGGAGGCTTCGCGATCAAAGGCACAGTACACTCGGAAGGACTTCCCTGGACGAGTGATCAGCCCCACGCAGGGACCTCTACCTGAAAACACACAACACTCACAACAGACAGACATCAATGCCCCCGGTGGGATTGAAACCCGCAATCCCAGCAAGTGGGCAGCCGCAGACAGCGCGGCCACTGGGATCGGCTGAGTCTAACCTTTAGTGTATATTTATCATGTAACAATTTGAATGCTGGTCACAGACTGATATGCAACTAGCGAGACCCCCAAACGGAGTGCCCCATGCAGCAGCGTAAGTTGTGTTAGCCTTCAACTGGCCCTGGACCTTAAAAACAATTGGGGAATGTAGCTGGATGACGCAATTGACTGACTGGACCCTGGATTTAAAAAAAAAACAATACAAAACACGACGACAGTAAATAGTGTATAAAGCGATGGAAGGAAAGCTTTTGGAAAGTTGGAGATTAATGACGCGTGCATGGGAGAACGAAACAGAACTCCCACTATCCAATACACCAGAAGATAAACTGGGAATACAGATCGATTAATTTACGCCTATACCAAAAATTCGTAAAATCTCGCACAATTCATTGCGAAACTGGTCTTTGAAGGCAACTATAACACTATAAAAAGTTGTAAATGTTTTAGTGCAATTTTTTACTGCTTTAGCTACTTCATATCCTTGTGTTATTTAGTCAATATGTTGCATGATTTCAGGCTTCTGCCCCAAAGTAGTAGAGTACTGCGCTGTTCTTGGTTATTACGCAGCGCGTAGTGGTCATTTCTTACCACCTTTTCGGGACAACCTATCGGTTCCATCCTCAGGGTTCAAGAATCCAAACTTTTATCCAAAAATACACTCCTTTTATCTCAACATTTTATAGGTTTTGGACCAGAGTTCGCTCTTATAGGATTCGGCTTTTGGATTCTTGAATTCCGAGGATGGGGTCGATAGCTTGTACCGCAACTTCGGTAAGAAAGTACCCCTAATCGCTGTGTAATAACCCCGAAAAGCGCAGTTCTAGTCAATACGGTTTTCTTTTCTGGTAGGAATGATGAAATTGTGTTGTGTTGAAAATTAAGAAAAACCACGAAGAATCTTGTTCTGGAATAGTGTTCGAAACTATAGTCGAGATTTGTACTAGGGGCTTATTCCTTACCTAGCGTGAATGTTCCCCACTTCAATGAGAAAAAAAGAAAGAAGGGTACATTTATTTGTTACCTGATTCCTTTACGAAACTTTGCTAATTGCGTTTTGTGTCTCAGTACCTCACATTTCATATGTAATACCCCAAGCAAACTACGGTGGATTTTTTTTTTCTTCTTCTTCTTAATCCAGTTTGACAACGGCCATTTCCCACTTCACGAAATTTGAAGTTCCCTGGTAACAACTCTGCTTTTCAAATCGGGTACCTTTCGAATCCGAGGAATATCCAGTACGGATTCTCTGACCTGTTCTATTAAAAAACTGATAAAACGCTCTCTGAAACATTTTATAGAAATTAAAAATAATAATTTCAATATTTTGGCCACCTCCCTCAAAAATTATTTTCACTTGTATTTGACAATGATTCATTCTTTGAAATATCTCTGGAGGTTGCACTCCTAAAATAAATAAAATAACTACATTTTCATTTTTTATGGAACCGGATATTAGTTTTAGCGTTTATTTTCCTTATACATGTGATTTCCTTTTCTCGATATGTACACCTATATTTTGTTTATAACCGTCATTTATTATTACTGTTATTTATTTATTTACACTCCAGGTTTTAGCTTCACATTTTTATCAGGGGTTCCACAAAAACTTTTTCGAGTACAAAGGTGTACCATGCTCACATTAAACTGGGGTACACTGGGTTAAAAATACAGTAACGTAAATTCCTGAACGAGCCCAGCCGGCTATAACAATGGACGAAACTAAACTTTATTTAACTCATTAAAGCACAGTAGTCACTTTACGTACAGATCCTGCTGAAACATTAAAAATTAACAGAACTTTGCCCACATATGTACGTAATTATATCTGCAAATGACCCGTAGATTAAACATCTATCCCCCCCCCCTCCCAGCTGCATTAATCAGTTGTTAATCTTTGTGCTGCAGAACGAATGACTTCAATGTACGGAAAGAACTGACGTTCTAAAAACGATGTATTTCTGGATATATGGCTTCAGAGGGTTAACTGCAATGACCACATGCTTGTCAATTGACACTATTTGACCGAATAATCATCGGTATTACCAACATAACAGTGACGCCAGTAGACGGTATGATTAACATACACATTTTAGCTTATCTTTGCCCATCTCTTTTAATTCTGTTCTCTGTTTTGTGTAATTTAAAACTCCACATCTGGTACATGGACGTCAGAAAAAAATATGGAACGATCCTCAACTGATATGTGCAGGCAGTTTGCCAGTACTAACCTGAAATACACCATGTCGACACCCGCTGGGATGTTGTGCAAGTGTTCATACAATATCGAATTTGATGAAGCTGTTTACTTGCCTTTCTGTTCTTCTTGAGGTTCACACCTACACTCCAACCGTCTTCTTTGGAACTCTTGTATAAAATATACTTTTAGACACAGTTGCTAATGTATGTTTATTTTATATGACAGGGCTGTAGATACAGCGGGTCTAAAAATTCACACTGGACTAGAATGTGAAATACGTTTTGAATACTATGCACGATTTTCTTCTCCGTATACTTTTCATACTGCGTTAAGAATTTATATACGTTACGTCCATTCTTTTTCAGTTGGCTCGAATACACGCTGAAGTTTATTAGTCATTGTACTTGCAACAACTTTCACATGAAAGAATATTATACAACATATTGTAAGTTACTATGCCCAATAATTTCTTTATTGGTGTTTGTATTGCGACGAAAAGAACTTGCGGATTATTGTGTTCCATGTTTCTGCGAATTCAACAAATCCTATAGCATGTGCTGATTTCCACCATGCAAATCTTACACGAAGCTCTGTGATTATATATCGTGGTTCCTGCCCGGTGTTTTATAAAATATCTGCAGTAATTAAAAAATCCACAACGGTAACAACGCACTGCATACTGCGCTGTCCATCAGCAACTTATCAGCTGTTCTGTTACTTCACTGTGATAATAATAACACACACTTTGTAGTTGTATTGAATAGCAGCGTATAGAACCTGCGTATCTCGTCAGACACTGAGCCACACAGAGACACAACCGTGTGTTACAGAGTGCGTCGTAACACTGAAAACAGGAATTGAATTCACTTGGCGTGCAGAAAATATGCTAAGTCACCGGCCAGCCTGCAGCGACTCATTCCTGAGAATATCTGTTACTGACAATGTGCATATTATCAGAAAACTGTCAACCAACTCACGTAATCTCGTGTAATCCCCCCTCCCCTTTCCCCGCCTAAGCTTTTCTCCGCCCAGCCCAACATTCACTTCACGTTAATAACTATTATTACTCTATTCTTTTGGATGCGGTTTTTTTAAACTGCAGTACAGCCATATTTTAAAGTTTTTAAATTAGGTTTCCCTTGTCACGTAACATCCATTTAACTTCCTTTTGTACTTTAGTGCATGAAAAGTCTTGATCTCTTGATTATTTAGACGCCTCAATCGATGAAGTGGCTGAGTGAAGTGGCTTGCTAAGAGCAAGACGACTAGGGTTTCATTCCTGCTTCAGACAAGGGCTTGCCACTTCGAAATCACATCTCTCTCTCTCTCTCTCTCTATATATATATATATATATATATATTGTTTATTCATTTTCATACCAAATAGATACCAGGGATTATTTCTATAGTAAAACCAACTAGATGCACCAATGTATCGAATTTATTTTACTTTAGGACGACAATCTACATGTTTCGGACGGTCTTTCCGTCCATCATCAGGAGTTAAAGAATGTACATACAGCAACAGGCATTTGTCAAACAGGTACTGCTGTCTGCTTGCTAGCGGGTACCTGCTAGCATTGCCTGTTGCTGTATGTACAGTCTTGAACTCCTGATGATGGAAGGAAAGACCGTCCGAAACATGTAGAGTGTCGCCCTAAAATAAAATAAATTTGATACATTGGTGCATCTAGTTGGTTTTACTGTAGAAATAATATTACTATGCACGGCCCTATGAATGTCAGATACCAGAGAATTGTGGCTAAAGTGGCCGGAGCATAAATCTGGCCCTCTACCTCCATCTAACGTTAGGTAAAGAATATGTGGTAACTTTACCACAATTCACCCAGCACCACTTAACAGCAGATACTGTTATTTTATACACACGTTAATGTTATAGAATCGCATAGTTTTATTTTTTACTCCCAACTTCGGTATTATTTTGAAACACGTGTTGAATGTAAGTAGTGTTAAATGTCCAGTGGTCACGTTACAGGAAGTCCATGTCACTTAACGCTGTTAATTCTAAAATTCGTTCTAAAATACTACACTCTGTGCGGAGAAATTCTTGAGATTGTATAATGTTACAGAACTTGCTCAAAGAGCAATCCAACGCAAAACACGTCTATACGTTTCTAATAGAAATCGGAATTTGGCAATGAAACTTCTCTTCAACGTGACACAATTTCTTAAGTTTTCAATATGTACAACCCTTCGTAATTGCTTGTCGTTTCATGATTTATGCAACGGCATTGTCTTTAGCTCATAATGTGATGCGTAGAATTATGAATTAATAATGAATGGGAAATAAAGTGGATGGAAGTCACGTAAACCGGGTTATAATTATAGAATATTACAGTTATTGGACTGTTATACAGGCATATGATTTTTCCCCCTCCATGGGGCAACAACCCCTAGTGGGTCAGGGCCTCCTCATTATCGAGGCTTCACGATGACAGACACACCCCACTCGGTAGGACTCCTCTGGGCGAGTGATCAGCCCGTCGGAGGGACTTCTAACTGACAATACACAACATTCACAAGAAACAGCGATCCAAGCCCACGGCGGGATTCGAACCTGCAATCCCAGCAAGCGAGCGACAGCGCAACCACGTCTTAGACCGCGTGGCCACCGGGATCGGCAGGCATGCGATTAATAAACAAAACAACTTAATGATTCTTAAATGATTAGCCAACAAACAGCAAAACTGAAACGACGACGGCATGTACATGAGCGCTGTTTGCACTCGGACGAGTAACTGAACAGTGTTATCGCAGCTGCCTTTTCAGCGCGTCCTTGAGCGAGTGTTATTAGAGAATACTAACTAACGCTGTGGAACAGTGTACTTTTTGAGAAGCTGACAGATCCTTAGCTGATCGATGAATTTCCCGCTTTATAAAAACCGGAGTATTTTTTTGCCAGACTCACAAGGGCCATTCACTTTCTCCCAGCTTATGGTAGATCAATCCGCTCCACATCCTTGCATCCGACTTCTTTAAGATTCATTTTAATATTCTCCTTCTATCTCCGCGTAGGTCGTGTTAGTAACTCCCCACCAAAACCCGGTCTCCCACAGGTGATAAATACCCCTCTCATCTCGTTCTACTTCATTACGTCACACAAATACCGGTAATGTGCTTTGTGTTGTAGGATTCATGGAGACCATCGCTATGTAGTTCCTTGCACTCTCCCTGTAACTTGTTTTCTTATTTATATTTTTATTATGAATTAATTTTTAAAAGGACTAAATTCGATATCACTGGAAAAAAAAGAAGTTATTTTTATTCATGACATATTTAGAGATTCGTTGATGTTGGATTTCATCAGACTGCCAAAACTTTTCTGACAGAATGTTGATTTTGCCTACGTGACTAAATGAAACAAAGTGCTGCTATTGTAGCTGCCTCAACTGTGCCTGTTGCATGATTCCTCGAAATCTGTAAACGCAAGACAACGTGTATTTAGGCTGATTACGTACCGCTACTTCCGCTTGCATTTCGTACGTTACGAAACGTCAGCATATGTTTCGCAGTGCGTGACGTGACAGCTTTATTGCGGGAATGACAACTATTCGGTCTAGTCCTGAAACGTGGTAGACACGTGGATGGAAAACAAGAGCACTTCGAATTCAGGTGGACGCGAAACTTTGTATCTTCAACTTCGAAAATAAGCTTGTTACGTCAGTAGATGTGGAATTCCGTACTCACATCAGAGGGGCTATCATTTCGATATCTAATTGTTTCATATCATGATGTTTACGGTTTTCTGGAAGATAAATACCGACGCTTCGAAATAAGCGTCTGCCTTTGTATTCGGAGTTAAGGCGTCGCATTCCAAAACTCATTAATTTTCGTTAAATGTGAGTTTACTGTATGTTAAATATATTTAATTAAATTAAGCATTCAGCTGTTACCATTTCCGTTAAACACTTGTCCCTGATTCTCGTACCTTTATTTCTTCTCCTCAGCCTACTCACACATCTCCCCAGACGCTCTGCAATGAACGTAGTTCCGATTTCTCAATGCTTTGGAATCAACAGAATAATATTAGGGAAGCCTATCAATAAACAGTGGGCCGGGTAGCTCAGTCGGTATAGCGACTGAGCTACGGGCTGGACGGTCCGGGATCGAATCCCGGTGGGGACGAGACTTTTCGCCCGTCCAGACCGGCCCTGGGGCCCACCCAGCATACTGTAAAATGGGTACCGGTTCTTTCCAGGGGGTAAAGTGCGGCCGGGGCGTGCTGCTGACC
>Ga0123352_10022494_pt1 | contig 10054 bp, 5 predicted proteins | sample TergutLab28metaG_FD_89700 | JGI IMG/M metagenome (GOLD analysis project Ga0123352, IMG submission 89700) | Labiotermes labralis P1 segment gut microbial communities from Petit-Saut dam, French Guiana - Lab288 P1 | ecosystem: Host-associated > Arthropoda: Insects > Digestive system > Gut ...
ATCCAAACAGGTGGGGGGGGGGGGACAGGGTGAGTACAATAAGCCTACTAGGCTGCAGTACATCTGTGGTATTAGCCACAGGCTCTACTGAAGAAGAAGAAGAAGAAGAAGAAGGAGGAGGAGGAGGTGGAGGAGGAGGAGGAGGAGGAGGAGAAGAGGGAGGAGGAGAAGGAGAAGATGAAGAAGAAGAAGGAGAACAAGAAGAAGGAGGAGGAGAAGGAAGAGGAGGAGGAGGAGAAGGAGGAGGAGAAGGAGAAGAAGAATCCAATACGATTGTGCACAACAACTGTCAGGTATAACAAAAGCAGGACACATAACCATGGTCTTAAATAAAACAGGCAGTGGTAGGCAGAAGTCACAAAGCTGCTTTCCCCTTGCACTCCTACAAATCATGCGGAAACTAATATTTCGGTAACATAAAAAACCTGGAACATGTAAAGCAATCCCATTACAGGTCTGAACAGACCCCCAGGGCTCCAGGAGGTTGAGGGTCCAAGAATTTTAAGACGATAAAGGTGGGAAGGATGTTGGTCCTACACACCAGCCACCTTTACCCCCCAGGAGATACCACTGGTACTCATTTCTGTAAGAGACTGAGTTGACTCCAGGGCCATAGTGCGGCTGGAAGGATTAGGTCAGTGAAAAATCTCAATGACCCCATCAGGAACATAACCCATATTTAGGTAATGTAAGTTTATAAACCAACAGTACATTACAATTTAACTATGTTCAGGAGCACAATCAGTGATGAACATTCTTTCAGGATGTCCATTCACTTGGTGAACTATGGCTAGAACATACCAACATGGCAATAAAGTGTGTTTCTTTAGATTACAGCCTTTCTGAATTGACATAATGTTGCTTCATCAGTCAACACTTATGTTTTTGATAAACATAATGCCTCCATCTTCAATGTTGAAGGATTTGAGCCCCAGTCGATGCCAAAATCCTCTCAGACAGCTACTCCAGGAGACAGGTGAATCAAGAAGTTCACCACAAATCTCAATGAAATTTGGACTCAGTTCCTTCAAACCCAAGACAGAGGTAGCATAACACACATGGGGTCAAAACCCAGAAGCCTACACTCTGAACAATCCCGACCACAAGAGCCCATAAACCAATAAAGAGTGCGTCTGACAGCGCATATGGCAATGGAACCATCAAAATTTTAACCAGGGAATCACACACCATGTCACAACTTGTGGAAACTGTGCACTACTCCACAGTCATACACAAAAATTTACCCTGTATTTAATGCTAGTGAGTACCTTCATAATTGACATGTGACTTATCATCACCGGTCAGGGCTGCATCCTGTGAAATGAGCCCTGCATGGTGCAGCAGAGTCTGAAGCCACTCCTCACAAAACATTTCATTCAGTTCAGTCTTATCTCGGCTGAAAATGTAATGATACAAAACATGAACATATGGCCTAGAAAATGGACACTGCAAACAGTGCATATGCCGACTGCTTAATACTTTGATGTTTTGTTGACTGTGCATCCTGGTATGATCCTTGTAAATAACCAACTTGACGCACAGTTTTTCATGTATGTTTATTTCTATTTTCTACATGTTTCGGGCGGCCATGTGCCCATCATCAGGAGAATTATTGTATCAGTGCAACACCTGGTTTATGTCACTCTGTGTAGATGACCGTCTGGTATGCAGGAGCATATGCTCCTGCATACCAGACGGTCCAGGTGTCACACTGATACAATAATTCTCCTGATGATGGCCATATGGCTGATCGAAACATGTAGAGAATAGAAATAAACATACATGAAAAACTGTGTGTCAAGTTGGTTATTTACAAGGATCATGCTAAATACTTTATGAATAACTTTCTTATTGTGTAGCACACAAACATATTCAAATACCCATGACAGTCCTGCAGTGGGTGGTTATACTGTGGCCAGAAACAAGAACAAGTTTTTTTTTGTTTTTGCCACTTTGCCTTTCAACACAAACGCATGGAAACGAAACAAAAGATCACACCCATGTACCAGTTATTTGTGTCTCAGAAGTGTGAATCATGGAACAACTGTTCAAAGCAATGTGCCATGGTGCATACACGAATTTGGAATTTTCAGACACAAAAATGTGAAGATGGATAAAAGGACTCACTTAAAAACATTTATTTACATGATGGAATACATAAGAAAAGTTATGGAATGGCAAGATACACTTCCAACAAAGTGGGTGTGGTATGTCGCACAGAGAAAACAGAAATTCACACATAATTTTAGTAAGGAAACCTGACTGGAAAAGATGCCTCAGGATACAATCCATATGATCTTGTGACTTCAGTAATGAACTTCAGAACTGATACCAGTCTCGTGTACACAATTGCCCTTTGTAACTTGCATGTCCCCACATTCTCACTCTGGTAGGAGAACCTCTTTTGGGATACGGGTGGGGTTCATCTGATCCACCCCATCTTCAGCACGTTTACATATTTATTTGTATTTGAGATGCAACGTCTGAGCTTGATCAGCTAATCAAATAATAATCATGTTCTAACTAAAGGAAAACCAACAGTCAATTCATTCCCTAACTTGTAACCTGTTGTTTTGGGTTATCACACTTCCCACCAGCTCACTCACACTGCTCTCATACTCGACTGCTAGCGTTCATCCACTTCTGCTATCCGCTGCTAACCATTTTCTAATTTAAATCTCTGCAGGTAACCCTCCTACCCATCACCAACGGTTCTTAATGCATGTTGGTATTTTAAATTTATAACGGATGGCAGTGGCCAGCAACTGCTCTAACTGCTAAACAAATACACCAAAAACATTTTGCTACACCTGGGCTCTTGTGAATGAGGTATTGAATCTCACAACAGAGTCCAGTTGCGTGACCTTGCGAGCAGGGTACTTAAACTTCGGATTTCATGAAAGGCAGGAAATTTCTTGAACAGCTGAGCCACCCATTACTGTCTCCATAACTCTCTTCCATTGTATAATGTGAACTCAGAACCAACAAACAAAATATTTTCCTGTACATCAAAACGTTGCGAATATAAGGGGGCCACAATTGAAAGTTAAGTGGAAGCAGGTAATGATAACAGAGTATTTGTGCATAAAATTCTGTACTACACTACAGTCAGAAGTTTTGAACTGTGCACAATAAACACTTAGGTTAACTGCAGAATGCTATGAACTGGTTATAGCGAAAAGGGAATATGATCAAAATCTTGGAATAAAAGGACGGTAATATACTGTGCTGAAATGAGTGACATGCAAATTTTGCACTGGAAAGTATATTGTGTTAAAATGTCCATGTGCATTTAAGGTCAACATGGTAATGTATTTTGACGTTTTGCTGACCGTGCATCTCAGTATATCTATCTCAGTAATTAACCAACTTCATGCACAAAATTTTTGTTTCACGATAAGTTTATTTCATGCCTCTACATGTTTCGAGCACATGTGCTCATCATCATGAGGTCAAAATTGCATTACACAGCCTCTGGTATTATCACACCTATAGGTGTGATGACACCAGATCATATTCCCTTTTCGCTATAACCAGTTCGTAGCATTCTACAGTTAACCTAAATGTTTATTGTGCACAATTCAAAACTTCTCTGGTATCATCACACCTATATGTGCGATGATACCAGAGGCTGTGTAATGCAATTTTGACCTCCTGATGATGAGCACATGTGCTCGAAACATGGAAAGGCATGAAATAAACTTATTGTCAAACAAAAATTTTGTGCAGCAAGTTGGTTAATTACTGAGATAATTGGTAATGTATGTTAGTATTCCGAATGGATCAGGGAAGGACAGTTAAGGCAGTATTTGAGAGTAAACTGGATGTAAGTAGAAGACCTAGATTGGGATGGCTGGAGTATGTGAAGAAGGATTTGCGGGAGATGAAGGTCATGAGACAGTGACAGAATGCAGCTGATAGGGAAGAAAGGGCGCCCATAATAACGGAGGCCAAGGATCTCAGAGGGATGCAGTTCTGGGAGTGAGTGAGTGAGTATGTCATTATTCCAAGTCAGAACATGCTTAACCTTTTGGCGCCAGAATTATTTTTTTAATTTTAGCACACCCTTTATATAAAATGTGAATAATACAGGAACCAAATAAGTTAGAATTATGAAACAAACTGCATTTTGAAGAGAAAAAAACGGACAGTATATACCATGTTTAAAATATTCAGTACCTATATCTGATGAATCATTGTCATGAAATCTGGGAGCCTTAACTTCCTGGAACCCTCTGGGCCACTCCAGGCCTGTAATGGGACTGCTTTACCTTTTTTTATATTTGATGAATAAATATATTAAATGCAACGTTTAGAGGTTAGCTGTGCAGTACGACCTCTATAGGGGTCGTACGGCTTCGAACGGTTAATATACAGCCGTTTACTCAACAGAATTCATATGACCTGCACAGCTTGGATGAAGTCCCACAACACTCACAATGATGGCAGGAGGCAAGCATACAGATCATGTTAAAAACATGATTCTATATCACTGCTTGACGTTCTTGCCACTGGTTGTCATTTGTTTGGTGTTTCGCTTAAATTCAGATTTATGCAGAACTCCGATATAACAGCCATAATGAAGGGTAGTTATACATCTCATAATACAACACACAATGGATCCAGTACATGACAGATAACCACTCAGCTTGTTACCAGTAAATTATTTCAACACTTGATAAATAGCTTAGACTTAGTTCCAATGTAACAGACACATTCCACAGTCCTTCAATATGTATGTCTGATCACAGATCCTAACACAAGACGGACCCATACAATTTACCTAATTGGAAATACAGAGACTATAAAAAAGCCACACCTTACCGTCAATTTGATATACATTGGACAACACAGACAACCACGAGAGGCTGTACCACACAAGTCTCACTGCACCGAGTGAAAGTACAGTAACAACCATAATCCAGTAAGGCTGATAAAACCTGTCCAAAGTGTCAAATACCTACTCATGTTTTAACTTGTTTTAAACAGACATTATATGTTTCACACTTTATCCAGTATTAGATTTTATGTACGTTCACAACTGTAAAAATATTGGGATCCCAATACCTAAACAGCACCTGAGACTTATTCTGCTGGAGGCCTGATGATGACCTGTTAACAGGTCGAAACATGTAGCCTATACACTCCAATAAATATCTGTTGTGCTGACGTGTATTAGTCAAGTTGTTATTTATCGCATTCGAGCACTGTGTGATGTCCTCTTTAAAAAAAAAGAAAAGAACTCCAATCACATACAAAACTACAGAAAATAACTGTACTATCTTACATGCACAAAATGCAACTGCACTTCAGCCCAACGGATTCGTAACTGGATAAATCGGTCACTGGTCACAAACAAAGGAAGGTCCACTTTCTCCAGCATAAACCACTGCCAAGGTCAACTGCAAACTCCATACCTTAATATTCTTATGCAGGACAGACAGTATTTGTAACAATTAACCTCTCCTTCATTTTGCAAGCGATGAAAAAGAGAAGTCCATAGCTTTCGCCGTCTTCCACTTTCATGTAAATCATCAAATGTGTATGTCTGAGTGTGCTACAAGGTAAAATTGAAAACATGTGTTACTACAGCATAATTCACACGTTCACATAAGCAAATTAAATGAATAAGAGTATTCTACAGTTATCTGTGTGATGGCCATCTCTTAGGCTTCATTAATTAAAAAAAAAACAAATAAATAGGTAAATAAATACATAAATGAATAAAATAATTCAGAAATTATTATACTATAGCAAACAGCTGCAACGATAAAAAGTAAATGCAGTGAGGTCAGAATTCCTATAAAACAACAGCAACATGGAGGTTAAGAGCAGAATATGGTTTGGGTCTTTCAACTCAACCAGCCATATTGAAGTGTTTCTTCCTGGTTAGTTACGGCTTAATTCAGTTTGGTTGGGTTAGAGTTTTAACTTCTTTTTACATTACATTCTCTACCCTAGAAGGCAAGTTACATACTTCAGTTGGCTTAACTCTGTTAAGAGAGATGAAAAATGTATTCTGCACTTTCAACGAAAATACGAAACGCAGGGTTAAATAGCTATCTTATATGTAATACACATGACCTTTATATGAACAGGCTGCCAAATAAAATAAATACAGCACTTGAACTACAAAGGCAGGCCTTGTCACTACCTCCACAGCTTAGCCACTGACAATCAACTTTTCCGGCACAAATTTTCGGTATCTCACTTACCTTCTCGATAAACTTCTTAAGTACCTCAATGACATCCTCTGTTGCTCCTGTTTCCAAACACAATAAATCACATTCTTCCATGTTATAACGTTTTGAACGGGCCGTCTAATCTCTATGCATATCGACTTAACGCCGACACCTTTGCGCCTCCATTACAACACGCTGTACATGCTAGCCAACTACACGTAACTGAAAGTTGTGATGAACACGCACAGAAGTACGGTGCAAATGTACGAGAGATGTCATTCTCATGTAATCTAAGGGTATGTTGCGACGTGGAGACTTCGTTCAGGAACGTTGTGGGCAAGTAGTCCGGTTTGTTAGGAAGCATTGGGCGTACGGCAACTAAATAGTTTTTAGAATCCAAACCCACTGCCACAGCGGCATCAGCTTCTGAAATGTTAATTGGATATGGAGCAATACTGCTTTGGGAACCTTAAATCTCACAAAATGCAAGCATTCTGGGAGTTATGACAAGGAAACGCCGCTAATTCGTGTCACTAAGGGTGAAACGCTAGCGGAGAGGCGCGAGAAGTTTGAACTGAAGTGACCACCCCTCCAACCCAATTTCTTGCAGCATATATCTCGAAATATCTTCTTCGTAGTACGGCTCAACAACTCTTAGTGCAGAGTTTTGGCCTTCGCAACCACTTCTGTCTTCTCATTCATATCCTGGACAAAGGTCTTCCAGTTTGGCACTTTAACCTCTGTATTTCTTTTTTAACATCATCCTCCCAGCGTATCTTTGGTCTCCCCATTGGCCTCTTTGAAATGGGTTTCCAGGCATGTATTGCTTTGACCATTCTTGTTTCTTGCATTCTTATACCTCAGCCATAATACTGGGGTGTCCATGAAGCAGTTCGCGCACGTCACGGGTGCGACTCATGCGAGTTGCCTGTAATAAATAATATTTACATAGTTACCATATACACGAGGCTGACCGTGAACGGCGCTTTAAAAGAACTCGAAAAGATCTGCGACTAATTGAAACTAACCTATTGTAGACGGATGAACCGTGGACGCAGCTTGGGGTGTGCCGCTCCGGGCTGCAAAATGCGTGGCAGAATAAAATTTTTAAATGAAATTAATTTGATCTTCTGGGTTCAATAAATTTTAAATTACAGACTGAAATGAAATAAATAAGTGTATTTGTTTTAAAGTTCGTAATTTCTGTCAGTCGCGGCCATTATGATTACTCGCCCCGGACGCCAAAAACCTAGCAACGCCACTTGTGTTAATAGAAATAAGAAGCCGGCAGACTGACAATATTTTCATTTGCTCAGGGTGCAACAGATTTCTCAACGAGCAGTAGTTACTTGTGTCGCTAACAGAATGCGCTGGCTGTGTTCTTTCAGGCAGTGAGTAGAGTAATCACGATACCTGTCCGCGTGAAGGGAAACGACGTCGCTGTTTCGTGAGTTGCATCTCAAAAGTGCAGTATGTGGCACGCCTAGCTGTGTGCCAGAGACGTAGTTATCATGTGGCAAGAGTAAGCCAAGAGTAAGGGTCCACGAACTCGTCCCAAACAAGTTATTGTTTCTCATTAACTGAACATATTCGGGCGAATTCGGATGTATTCGCAGAACCACCACATGTGCTAATGCGCTGGAGAGTTGCAAACGTAGCTCTACAATTGGAATGCACTGTATACCTACTGTGGCTTCAGAACTTACTCCATGCAGCAGAGTCCTTCTTGAGAATCTAACCGGTTCTCAGCTAGTCAAGAAATTCCCCTCATTTTATTACCGCATTCACAAGTGCCCGCCACCTGTCCCTATCCTGAGCCAGCTGGATCCAGTCCATGCCCTCACATCCCACTTCCTGAAGATCCATCTTAATATTATCCTCCCATCTATGCCTGGGTCTAACAAGTGGTCTCGTTCCCTCAGGTTTCCCCATCAAAACCCTGTAAACACCTCTACTCTCCCCGCAAATGTGCTACATGCCCTGCCCATCTCATTCTTCTCGATTTGATCACCCGAAGAACATTTGGTGAGCAGTACAGATCATTACGCTCCTCATTATGTAGTGTTCTCTACTTCCCTCGTTCCTCGTAGGCCCAAATATTCTCCTAAGCACCGTATTCTCAAATACCCTCAGCCTACGTTCATCCCTCAATGTGAGCGACCAAGTTTCATACCCACACAAAACAACAGGCTAAAATTATAGTTCTATATATCTCAATCTTTAAATTTTAGGATAGCAAACTGGAGGACAAAAGGTTCTGCACCGAATGATAGCAAGCATTCCTTAACTTAAATCTACCCACATCTGACCCTCCTGTTTCTTCCTGTTAGTGGCCACTTGATAGCTGTTTTCTAACACTGCAGGAAAGCAAAACAAAAGAAGATATGCCGTCCAACATAACACTGTGATATGGAAGACTCCGGTTGAAACGTGACGGCACAAGGTGACGCACGGTGGGGAAGTGCAGGGAAACTGGCGAATGGAGTGGGTAGCCAGTACCCTTCACACTACATCGGAAACTCTAGCCGTCCTTTTACTTTGCTTACAACGTGGCACGTTTTTTATCGCAGCTTTGAAAAAATGATCAGCTTGTTGACGTCACTCCCTATGAGCGAACCGGGACACGAGGTGGCGCTGGTGGCTGGGACACTGCGGCACTAAAGGCTTCTCACAAAACTGAGTACCAGGAATATTTGCTAGGAGATCAAGACGGCCGGTGCATAAGGCTGACAATCTTACCATCTTCATGTGCCGATTGTCTTGAAATGTAGGAGCCTCGAACTTCTGGAACCCCAGGGCCTGCCCAGGCCTCTACAGGGATTTCTTTACCTTCATGACTGAACTTCAGGATCGAGTGTATGCAGCTACTGCCCTGTAGTCACGAGACATCTGGGTTCCAGTTGTAGCCTGGAGACTGGCCGACAGGTTTTAATGGCTTCCCTTATCACAAGAAAATGCCAGGACATAAATCAGGAGCGAATCTAACAGGGTGACGGCTGGGCTGGAGGTGGGGGCTGCCAGGCTGCAGCCCTCCAAAATCGAAATTAAAGAAACGCAGATATTGCGGACCCGATATCAAATGTTTTACATGGCTTGCCATTCAGCCTAAAGCAGTCACTGAAATCGGCTGATGACTGGTACATTGGAATATTGAAATATAAAATATATTTAAATATATCTATATAGACATAGTTTTAAAATGAAATGTAAATTTTGTATAGTTTCAGGTTGTCCTTCCGAGTGAAAAGTTCTAGGAGCTGGCATGCATCGAATTATTTTTAATTTATCTCTTGACAGTTGATGTTGTATTATTGTGCAGTAAGAGGCCCAAAACGATAATAATAATAATAATAACACGCCCAAAACTGGCAAAAGAACAGTACATAAAAAGACGTGATAGAGTGTGCACAAATACACTTCAACATATGCAAGGAAACAGGGTTACAATTGGACAAAAAACACTGGTATGAACATGTGCCAAAATCAGTAGAAACAAGTCAAGGAGGCAAGGTAACCATATTCTGGAATCAACAAGTACAAACTAACAGAACTATCCCCAACAACAAATCAGATATTATAATCCGTTATAATAAAAAGGGAACATGTATGTTAATAGACGTTGCAATCTCAGGAGACAGAAATGTAATTAAAAAAGAAGCCGAGAAGATTCTAAGATATAAAGACCTTACAATAGAAATACAGCGCATGTGGAATGTAAAAATAAAGGTGATACCAGTAATAATAGGTGCGAACTCCAGAAAACAGCCATATTGGGCACTGCACACATACTTCGGAAAGTACTAATGTAAAAGTACAATAGATTCAACACTGAAACTAACGATATAAGCACCATGAATAGTAACAACAGAATA
>Ga0123352_10022498_pt1 | contig 10053 bp, 8 predicted proteins | sample TergutLab28metaG_FD_89700 | JGI IMG/M metagenome (GOLD analysis project Ga0123352, IMG submission 89700) | Labiotermes labralis P1 segment gut microbial communities from Petit-Saut dam, French Guiana - Lab288 P1 | ecosystem: Host-associated > Arthropoda: Insects > Digestive system > Gut ...
ACAACACACCACACACACACACACACTACACACACACACACCACGCACACAACACACACCACACACACACACACACTGCACCCCCACACACCACGCACACAACACACACCACACACACACACACACACACACACACACGGTAGGACTCCCCTGTAGGTGTGATCAGCTCGTCGTAGATGCCGCTACCTACGCAACACAAAACAAACACTTTGGACCAATATACTAGCCCAAATCTGGATATAAAACCGTACTCCCAGGAATCATGTAGCTCGACCAACAGGATGAGCGATTGTTAATTTACTGCATACTTAATTCACTATACCTGAACACACTTAGCTCATATGACGTAATAAATTGTTTTAAATTATCTACCTTAATTTTTCGTTTACATGTATAAAATAAACGAAAAATTATATTTGTGTTATTGTGAAATACCTTGACTTTTTCAGTAAACACTTTTGGGCACTGCAATTATGACAGTAGGCCTTTCCAGTATTTTGAATATTGGCCCTCTGTCATATTTTATAAATTATAGTGTTGGTCTGAGGGTTGTATTTAACGGCAAGAAACAGACGCCCAAAGAACATTTATAAGCATACTGAAGGGTACAATTCGTGTGGCGTCGTGTGTCATATGACGTTTAGGCGGTCACAGGTTTTGGTTCTGAAATGATAGCCTACCGAATTACTGCACAGTGGAGGGCAGTACGTTTGTTGCGAAGTTCCGTAGCGCATTGTTAACTCCATCTTCACGTTCATTAAATGAAATCAATATAACAGAAAAACTTCATTTGCTGCCTGATTGAAGTAGGTACGACTAGAGGAAGCCCCATAATGAAACAATTAAAAAAGAAGCTGGGAAAAAAAAGACTACTTAAATTTGACGCCCTGCGGAGAGTGGACGCTCCGATAGCAATACAAACCATTCATAAAACTGACGGCTTAACGCCCTATAATTATCGTTATATACCGCAAACTGACTCAACGGTACCGAGTTTAAACGGCATTTCTAAATCAGTCATCACCTCTATGTATTTCAATCTCAAATATTAGTTTGGGCATTTCACCTCTAAGGCGACTCACCACGTCATAATGCAAATTCCCACGTTTGCAGGAATTATACGAGTCACTTAATTTTTCATCAAAACGTCTGGTCAAGTGCATTACTGTAACACCTTCTGTATCATCTTTATTAACGAATTCATCTTTGTGTTTATATTTAGCTGCATTTTCAGCAGGACCAATATACAGAAGAACAGCATAAAATATATCATCTTCCTCTAGAAGTAAGGAAAAGAAAATCTCATTGTCGGCGAATATGAAATTAAAATCATACTTGACAGTACTCGATCTACAGCGAAGTTTGTTTCCACCCTCAACGTATTCCCAACATTTGTTAAGGTTCTTCTCCTGCAAGTGTCCCTTGATATCGTCGTAACCTCCAGTCCAAATGTATTTTTCGATTTCCAGAAAAATTTCTGAAGAATTTAGACAGCTCTCTCATAACTCTTTCACTGGGATTGCTCTTTGGATGCCTAATGGGCGAAAATCTGGTGGTGACATCACGTTCTTTCAGTTTCTTCAGCCACACAGGTGAACCAAATTGACTGCCGTTATCCGAAAGTACAATTTTTGGCGTAATAACTTTGACAAACTAGTGATTTAGCAACTTGTTGAGGCAAGCCTTTGTTTTGGCTGACTTGAGGGGATATAACTTAAAATACCCAGAGAACACGTCGTAGCTAACAAAGACGTATCTGACGTTCCCCCGCGATGTTGGTAAACTTCCATACAGATCGACATTACACAGTTCTGGACTTTCGGGAGGTCATGTCTTTCTATCACACCATACGCTCTATTCACGTGCTTGGTTATTTGGCAAAGGTCACAAGCTGGATAAACATCCTGAGTTTTCTACCAAGATTGAAATTAAATTTGTCTTTAATTTCAGAATAACATTTGCAACTTCGTAAATGCCACAAGAATGTGTAAACAAACTTTACAAACTTTTGCTCGATGAATTCCGGCAACATAGCCGTCCGGTTTTGGCCCTCCCTATCCGCCCTGCAGTACAGGACGTCATTGTTTACTGCGTATTTCGTTCCCGTGGTGCAGGAGTTGTTAGTCCTCCCTTTATGGCTTGTAACCGAGGGTCAGTGTTTTGAAGGACAGTTAGAATTTTCAACTATCTTTTGACACTTTTGTCAATGTTCAGATCTATGGCATGCACCATTACCTGGTCCCGTTGTCTTAGGTATGTAGTATTTGGGGTTTTGTAATGGGTGGGTAGCATTTCAAAATACCTGCTAAAGTGTTATCAATGCCCTTAATATGTTGACTTTCGAGTTCCCATTGTTCAATTTCTAACATCCAACGAGCTACCCTATTTGAGGTTACTACACATTTCTTCTAAAAAATAAGGTATTTATGTTCAGTGTTCAGAGCATCCTTATGGCCGTAAATGTAAACTCTGAATTTCCGGAGAGCGTAAACTCTTGCCATTAGTTCGAGGTCGCAGGTAGTATACCTCTGCTTGGCTGGCGTGAGGACACGCGGAGCTGTAGATACAATGTTGATTCGGCCGTCTTTATCCTTTTACATTAAGACTGCTTCTATCGCTTTAGCACTTGCATCAGTGTTGATTATGTTATCCTTGAAAGTCGTCTGGTTGCACTAGATGCTATGGGCGAATTTTTCCCTCATTTCCTCTAAAGTTCTTTGCATCGTGGATGACCAGGTTCATTTGTTCCCTTTGCGCAAAAGCATCAACAGAGGTGTTACGTACTGCGAGTAATTTCAGGTGAACTGGTGGTGGAATTTGCATATGCCTAAGAACTTCCTAAGCTTTTTCTGACTTTTCGGCGGACGATACGAAAGAATGGCTTCGATTCTCCGCGTGTCTGGACCTAATGTGCGGTCACAGATAATGTATCCTAGAAATTTTATCTCAGGTTTACAGAGGTGACATTTGCTGGAATTTATGGTGAAGCCCGCAGAAGTACGTTTATGGAGTACATAATCACAGCGTTGCCAAGTGATCGTCTGTGGAGTACAATATGGTCTTCATATGTAAACACGTTCTTCTCGTATCCCAACACTTTTTGTACAGCCCTTATAAAAGCCGAAAGGCAGTTCTTGTCCTCATTTGGAACTCTTGTGAAATTGTGAACTTGGTTTTCGAAATTGAAAGCCGTCCACTTTCTCGAAGATTTAGCCAGTGGCACCTGCACAAAAGCTGAGCTGAGATCCAAAGTTCTGTTATACCTAGAACCATGAACGCGTTGTAATAGCTCTCTGATCGGTGCGACTTTAACCCTGTCTTGAGTCACCTGTCTATTCACGCCCCTTGCGTCCACGCATATCCTAAGCGGTTTATGTTCCCGACGCACAAGGGTAAGGGGATTTACACAATCTGAGTAAGATTCTTCCAGTATACCATCATTTAACATATCCTGTATTTGAGCCAGAACATCATTACGCAAAGCGAATGGGAAGGTTCTTGAGCTAGCTGATTTAGGTAACTTTCCTACAATATTAAAATGGTACTCAAACCTTTGCATTTTCCTGGTCGCTTGATGAGGTGTGGCTGGTATTTCATTGAGGTTGCGAGTAACTGGTCACGTTGTTTTTCGTTCAAGTCATCATATTAACTTATTTCAGCCTTCAGTTTATTAAGTGTGATAACACTGTCATCTGGCACTAATTGTGTGATGCATGTCACTAGTAGTAGTTCGGAAGCAATTCACGGCTGTGTTTGGTGTCGCGTGCAAAATTATGTCTACATTTTCACGAATCAATTTGGCATTTCTGTGGCCTTCATTGCCCCCCCAACAATGGAAGAAAGTGGCTCGCCCGACTACTTCTCCATCCCTCGAATGCAGTCGGCGGCTACATCATCATTACAGACTCCCAGGCTCCGCGAACCCGTACCATATTCATTAAAATGTAAAATAACATCAGAATGCTTAGCGTGACTTTCACGGCAGCCTGTACATCCTTCGTTGTCAAGAACTATACTAGTTTCACTGACGACCGCACGGTGCTCCTCACTAGTTGTTCAATCTATAGGCAAACAAGGTGTTGTGGCAGGATATGCTGCCACATCATCTTGTTTGTAAATACGAATTGAATTGTGAATACTGTAACATAATTTTAGAAAGGAACAAAGCTCCCTGGTGATGATCTGACAAGATCGAAACATGTCGGTGTTTTAATGTTTTAAAGGTGTTTTATGTGAAATTATATGTGCATTTGTTGGTTAAGGAATTGAAGTGATTCTGAAGAACCGCTACTTGTTTCGAAATATCAGAAAATTTAGGCAATGTTATCTCGTTGTACTGGCTGGTATTAAGAGACGTTTCAGATTGTGCACTCACATTTTCAGTACATGAAGTAGTAGTAGTGTTAGTATTGTTTACACTGTTGCATGCCGATATGTTGCAATCACTTACACCATTTACACCAGTGGAAATATGACTGCCCGATTCCGAAACAGCTGGGCCGACCTGGCCAGTAGGTTGACCAATATCTTTTACCCTAATTGTTGTACTAGTCTGCCGAGAGGTGCAAACAGCTGATGCGGCCTGATTACAATTAAGTTTTGCTCTCATATTTCCAATTTCTGAATTCAATTTCTGGATTAACGATTGGTAAACTTGTCTGTCCGTTTGTATATTATTCTTACACTCGTCTAAACTGGATACAACTGATCTGATCTCAAGAGTTAGTTCACCTACCTTATTCTTAACCTCCTCCTTATTCTGATTCTTCTGTTACCTGATGTTGCATGCCTGCACAACAAGACCCCGCAGGGACATTTTGGGGCACCCCTATTTTGCTTGGTTAATTGTTATATTTATCTTTTGTATCAGACCCTTGTTGGTACCATACTTTTTTGCACTGTGAACCTAGCCCCGTGTCACACGCCAGTATGACCGTCGACTCGGCGCTCAACGCACGGGACAGGGTACAAACACATATGACCTTTGTGCCACAAGCATGTGAGTAGTCTAGTTAACTACACTGAAATCCTGTGTATTTAGTCAATTCTGCTTTAACACTCGTCGTCGTAACTTTCGTTGGAGCTCGGGGTGCAGACTGCAACTCAGCACGCCAATAAAGCGACTCAGAATCCTACGGTTTTGGACGTTCGACCATCATCTTATCCCACAACCCATACTCACCGTTCGGCAAGGGCTTGGGATACAACACTGAGACTGTTTATGACGGCATCAATCTGAGATTTACAGGCATCCATACTTTCATTCATTACGTGAAACACGCACACAGTACGTTAGTTCCACATCAGTACATTTCCTAACTACTTTCACTTCTTTAGCGATTGACTGTACCTCAGTTTGTGGATAAGCTGAAATTTCCTGCATCATTCGATAATTTTTTCGTCATTTCTGAAGTCACATTTGCAATAACTGAATTTAGCTCCGCATTTAAGCTGTTAGACACCAAGTTTAATTTGGAATCTAAACTCTCAGAAACTGAAATTCTTAGACAATTTGTTTAATTTCGATTCTAAATTGGTTGCCAGTTTTGTGTTTTCTGCCTACACGGCTGTCTTGAATGCGGCAAGCATGCTGAGCAGCTGATTAGCCGGAACTGGGTTCCCATTACAACCACTAGTTACTTTACTATTACTGGATAACTACAGCGTTTCGGACACCGTCTTCACATTCGTGACACTTCGTTCTAGTTCATTATCTTAAACATTCTCCTGTGTTGCAATATTTGAAGTTACTGAAGCTGCATTTTCTGCCCGTGCTGGAGACGCGCTCCTACTGCGCAGACTCCATTCCATCTTAACTACACAATTCTCGTACAGAGCAGCCAGCAGATATTGACTTACTTTGGGCGTATGCAGTGGCGTACCGAGGGGTGGGGGGTGCAACCCCGAAATTCTAAATTCCCTCCAAAATCGTGCCAAACTCAACCAGATTGTGAAAATTGTTAAAAGTTGCTGAATTTAGGACGCCAACACCCCACGTAGTTCGGAAAAAAGGCAGTAATATTCTACAACTACCACCGGTTGGCAATTGTTTTACATTAGCAATGGCAAATTAATTGGCTGTCATAATAAGTTGTCTTAAATTACAAAAAATTAATACAATTTTACTATATGAAACGAAATTTCTTGTACCAAATTACAGCTGCCTCCAGAACCCCTAACTAGGGGGGCTACCGCTCCCAGATCCACGTTCTCTCTGTCCTCAACTGAATTTGTTGAAACCCCTAACCCCCGCACAAAATTCCCGGGTACGCCACTGGGCGTGTGATGTGTAAGTTAATGATGAATATCCTGATTTAAGTTCCGCACGCGATCCAAAGCTGACTCGTCTCGGCAGCTGTCTTTGCGACCTCGCTGATGATTCGCAGTGGCTACTGGATGGGGTCACCGTTGTCCTTGCGTGGGTCGACGTGTTTCTCCGATGGCTGGCTGTAGTTTTTCGGTGCAGTATTCTCAGTGTTCGGCACACTCGCGCCTGTTCGACCCCCATGTCAACCGGGTGCCACTTATAAGTGATCGAAATTGTCTTATTTTCACGGCCCGGTTTCTTCAGGTTTTGATCTTTTACTCTGATGATGATTTGCATTTGGTAAGAGAATCAGGTGGCTAGGCCGTACAGTGAAGAGAAAAGCTTATCTCTGGGAATACAGTAGTAGGTTTTTTTTTTGTGGATGTACAGCTGTTACTCTACATGAATGTAAATCGGTAAATTGAACATTCTAGAAAAAAATGTCACCTCAATGTATAAAAAATTGATAATCAAATATATATGAACAGCATCAATACACCATACTGTCTGCAATGGCACTCCCAGCGCTGGAGTGTAGGACCTCGACTGAATTTGCCAACCTGCGTCTCTGCATTTCCATCCCGCGGCCAGAGCAATGATCTTGTTATTCTCCCTTTTTTTTTGACTTTCACGACCCCAAATCCCACACACTACTTCCATCATCCTCACAAGCACCACTGTATACGGTTACAACTGTGACAACGTGTAGTGCAATAGATGGACACCAACATTTCGGGGGAATATGCTGCTTCCATCTTCAGGTTGTACAAAATACGTGAGTTTCACTGGCTATAGGCATGACCACTAAATCTGACAACACACCCACGACTCATTTTCACCCTGAAGATAGCAACAATGTATTCCGCTGACATGTTTGTATACACTTTAAAGAGTACCCGGTGCCAAAATCGAGAAGGCCATTACTTCGGTTAAAGAAACCCTTACTAATAATATACCATCATAAATTGCAAATGCCTTCCTGTACTTCTAACAACGGTGCACATAACAGGACGGTAGTACTGACAGATTTGTTCTCTATATACGAGTTATTTCCCATAATGATGTAAAAAAAGCAAAATCTTAATACAAGTTCATTAAACGCACAACTGACGTGTATTTCGCGGTACCACAGCTTCACAGAAAGACAGAAACAGCAGCTGTACTGACAGAGGACAGGGGGGGGGGAATTGTTGGATTTATGCTTCATGGACAATTCTTCCACGCATTGCTATTCTTTAAGTTTCCTTACAAATATTTCCATTGCCCTTTAATCAATCTCATGTATGCTACATGTCTCGCCTAACTTACGCAAATTATGAAGTGTACATTACTAATTCCATCCAACCCCCCCCCCCCTCCAACAAACGTTCCACGATTTATGCCCAGAGTTTCTTCTACACAAATTATTATGATACAGCTACAAACAACGCAACAAACAAACACAGACCATGTAAACAAGCACCACCTAATATCTCACTAAATCTGTACCCAATAATCATCCCCCAAAACAAAATCACACACCCCTATAGCTCCTGACCCACTCAATTCCAACACTACAGCACCGCAGTAATTATAAGCACGTTACTGTATGCATATGTTACATTTCTGTTACTGTATGTTTGCTACTATGTACATTACTACCTGCTGTAACGTTGAAGAACTGTGCATTTCCCAGAGCAGTGTAGGTCTGTGCTTTGTGTGGTACAGCAGACAGCAGCTGTTTAACTGAACTGCTTGAAATACTTGTTGTTGGTGATGAAAAGGTAGTGTGTTTTCTGTGGTGTACTAGCAGGTTGAACGAGAATTTTTGTACATTATGAAATTATTTTAACACTGAAGGTGATAATCACATTACACCACCATACATTTAGTGCATTTTACACTGGTATAAATCGATTAGTATTAAGATTGTTGCTCGAAAAATTTCATCAATTAATCACTGAATTATAGCAGTATGTCTTGTGCCTTCAGAATACAACACAAACTCTCTCTCTCCTCCACGTCTCCCATTTCAACCTGATATTCCCTTTACCACACAGCCTTCACACCGGTACTACACTATAAATACACTTACATGCAATGTCCTACAAAATTACAACAAAAAATATTGCTATGACTAACAATTCCATTAAGCAAAATGCTTCGCGCAATTAACAAGTCAAATTCAGTCTTTCCCATAATGTCCTGTGTTATAAATATAGTGCACAACTTACACAGTTGTGCCTTGGGGAAATAAGACTAAGAACTTAAAAATCCAATTTACAATAAAGTGGTCTTTGCAATTGTGTAGGTTTGTTAGTCACACAGCAGGCTGTTCCCCATACTGTGATGAAGTTCAGCAGTACACACACACATTGCGTATTGTTGATACACACAGATGGCGGCAGGCAACTGAATGGGCACACTGCTTAGTGAAAACTGTACTTGAGCTTCTACTAAATCAATACCAAATATTAATAAAGAAGTAGAAAATTACCGAACTCCTCTCTGTTTCTGTTATGACACACAACATGTGTAGCTCAGTGAGTACAGTGAATACATTACTGCAATGGTACTTACATATTTTTGGTATGTTTATGCTGCTACTTGGCCTTTCTTCTTTACAGGTCAGATGTCGGCTGACTCCCACTGACAGAAATTCACACGCGAGTGAAGGAGTGCGTGGAATTAATTACTATGATATCCCTTAAAACAACCCCCACCACCCACCACCATACGGTACATTACAACACCTGTTGATACCAGTTCAGCGGAACAGTCTGTCCAACACTGTCCGTGAACTGCACATTAAAATATAAACACAGATCTGCTGACCGGTTATGCTTCTTCAGAATCACTAAGTTGTGTTTACATGTTTGTATATTTATCCATCAACATCATTCCTAACATGATTATTTACAGGCATCATGATAATGGGCCTCCATATTATACATAAACTGCAAAAAATGTCTTCTCTTCCAGCAAATCACCCCCAACACTTTGCAACACTAAGTGCATCAAATGGAAATTTAGGTAACAATTCAAATATACTTAAGAAGAATGATTATACATACCTGATATTTCACTTGGGAACACCATTCAAAAACCAAGTCATCGTGCACATCTACAGGTTTCATAGGAATAATAATAATAATAATAATACACTTGCAGCTATTCTTAGGACAGCAACGCGTTCACTCACATGCTGTATGAATGTGATACCAGGTAACTTCGGAAAATATTTTAGTGCCGCTCAATAATTAACACTACATGTTTTACACTGTAATTTATTGATGATTTCACTCAAAGCAAAACAAGCAGCCACATTTTTAAAACAAAGTATTTTCTTTAATTACTGTTTTGTTATGTCAGAGTTTTATTTTAATTTACACACAAATAAGAAGTATTATGCAACTTTATTTATGCCTGTGAGTTACAAAATACACGCTGGATCCATGGAACTGCACGAAAGCAAATAATAAACCAAAAAATATTAAATGAAAATTAAGAGAAACAAATTCCATATGAACAGTGGATTACAGGTTGCAAACACAATGACAATTTTGGAAGAAATATAAAAAGAAAAGCAAAAAATAAACAGGCAATTCTGTGTACATGTTTACAACTTATGGCGGGTGAACGCTCCACTTATATCGCAAAACATTCATTAAACTGGGAGCTGAATGCCATATATATATTATAGTTATACACCACAAACTGAACTCAAACTTACCCGAGTTTAAACGACATTTTTAATCAGTCACCAG
>Ga0123352_10022500_pt1 | contig 10053 bp, 9 predicted proteins | sample TergutLab28metaG_FD_89700 | JGI IMG/M metagenome (GOLD analysis project Ga0123352, IMG submission 89700) | Labiotermes labralis P1 segment gut microbial communities from Petit-Saut dam, French Guiana - Lab288 P1 | ecosystem: Host-associated > Arthropoda: Insects > Digestive system > Gut ...
GAATGGATAAGATAGGAATATGAGATACACTAATGGCCTAAGGTATCCAATAATACATGTTATCAGAAGTGGGAGGTATTCTGCTGTCAGTGTCACGCCTAATATGAAAGTCGTGGTCAGTGTCGTTGGTGGAGTGTTATGATCGGCCTTCCTGCTCAACACGCCGTACGGTGCCGGGTACCAGAAACTGGAACAACTACGTTCACTGACATTCTTTCAACAAATTTTCACTTCCGAAGCTCACGACGCGGTAAAAATTTTCATTGATGCTTAAAAATCAGGAGTTTGGAAGAACTGCTGAAAGGAAGAAGAAGGAACAGGACAGGTAAGGTGACATACTACGACACCAGAAAAGTCGAGTACAGACAGAGTAGTTGTGTTAATGGCAATATACTTGGAGACGACAGTAAAGGATCAGCGAGCATTAGGGAAACTGGAAACAGTACCGCAATCGAATCTTTCAAGGAACGTCAGTGTCAGTCGGACGCATTTAGTTTTTTTAAAGTCAAATAATGATTTCCATTCAAACTCAATATCGTCAGAAACTACACAAGAAGCAAGCTACCAAACAAAGCATGCACACTTCAATTACAGACCGACTCTCTCGTGCCCGAAAAAGTGCACAAAGTGCATTCGAAACATAGATGCACCAATATGCTGCAAAACAAGAACTGTTAATTCAATCTATAAAACATCTATTGCTTTCCTACATTTTCCACGAAGGGTTGTTTTGTGAAGTAAGCTCTAGCCACACAGTAAATCAATCATGTTTTGATATTTTATAAGAATGAAGTGTTGGGCGGAAACGTTTATGGAGGAAGAAGCTTTGGAGAAAACTTCAGCTTGATTACTTCTTAAAGCTTGCAGGGGCAATTTCACCTCGATGGTGGAATGTCAGTTGAATAAACTGGGTACGAATAAGAGATCTGGCTAAAGGGATAACTTTTATTGAGTAACAAAAGTCAGAATGTGCTATTTTATGTTGTGTTACCTAATCTAATCCATTTTTGGATTACACCAGAAATTCTATCCCAAGCGAAACAGATTTTGTTCCTCCGTGTAGAATGGACATGTTACACAGGCATCACTCCTGCTCAGTTAATGTACACAAAGACAGGCAATGTGTGTAGAACGCAACACAGAGGCGCGTTCGTGCCACCAACAGTGCAATGGAAAAGCGATAAGTATTACATAATCTAAGTGTGTATTTGTAACCTTAGGTATCAAATTCACAATGCGAATGCGCCGCGTTTTACTATCCACTGCCTGCCCGGTTCTACAATATTTTTCCACATCGTGTCATAAATGCAACGATTTCGGGAAAAAAATCACAAATAAAATGTGTGTTTTGATTTTCTTCACACATTTTTTGAAACATTTCTCATACTAAGAAGAATTCAGAGAGATCTGATTATAAATGTATCTTCAAGTAAACTGCCCTTTATTCTTGTACGATTTTAATAAAACATGAATTCTCTCGACAGATTTGCGAAGAGTCTCAAATATCGAATTTCATGAAAATCCGTCCGGTGAGAGCCGAGTATTTCCATGCTGACAGGCGGAGGGACGGACAGACATGACGCAGCAAACATTCGGATTTCGCAATTTTGCGAACGCGCCTAAAAACAAAATTACTGCCTTCACTGACATTGACATAGAGACGTAAGAATGCAGCAAACCAGAGCACCAGCGGGCAACGCGACAGCGATATGTCTGGCTTGTTCAGTTTCCTGTTTACTTGCAAAGCGCTTGGCATTATACGTCAAAATTATAGATATGAAGTATTTGAGACGAGATTATGCGTAATGCTTGCTACCAATCAGTTCATACAACATTTTTGTTTCCAAAATGCCATTTAAAGCACAACATATTACAATATAAAAAGTAACTTCGCTAATTCATTTATAACGTTATAACACTTAGGCCCTGCCCTGGAAAGACATAGTTTGATGGTGTATGAAAACGAAGTCCTGAAATTAATGTAAAGATAGCAAGCGATAAAAGATGACAGACTGCACAGGCACAACGATTTACTGACTGGAAATCCGCGTGGCTTCCTGTCAGTCAAAAGGACGCACATAACACAATTACTTCAGCCGTTTGTCACTAGCGTCACATAGGAATATTATCACGCGTTTTGCTTCCTTACAGTCATTATCAATGACGTCCTGAAATGATTTTAAAAATCTTCTGTAGTTATTTGCACCATTAGTCACTGAATTTAAAATCATTAAGTCCTCCATTATCAGTCTATCATCAACGGTTTCAACCATCACTTCACTTTTTACCTGGATCCAGTAGATTCTTGTTGTGACAAACACACTTCTCCCTTTTTCTCTTATTTCTATGGGCACGACTTTACCGTTATCTGTTTACACTACAGTCTTCACTGATGAAACATTTTTCACTTCGTAGACCCAGGAATAAACAGAACCCAAACATTTAATATTCGACTTGAGATGGGGTATAAGGATTACTGCTTGAACAGCTGTATGACTCTCAGCTTCTCAAGACACATTATGCTCAACAGCTGCTACTCTATACCATAAATATTACTACTTAAACACCGAGTGCCTGCTTTCCACACAAGCACGCAACTACTGTTATTCGGTGCAGTATTAAACCGTGTGTGTGTGTTTGAGTGTGTGTGTGTGTGCGCGCGTGTGTCTATACATGTGTGTGTGTGTGTGTGTGTGTGTGTATATATATATATATATATATACCTATGTATTTGTGTGTGCGTGTGCGCGCGCGCGCGCGTGTTGTGTGTGTGTGTGTGTGTGCGTGCGTGTGTGTGTAAAGAAACGAAAGCAGAATCTCTGCACGTTCACAGAGCACAGACAGTATATCAAAACAAAGCGTTTCCGGTAACCGGGAAGCCCGACAGATCGTTACATAAACTTCTAGTCAACTGAGAGTATAAGGGCCGTTACTCAGAACGTTCTAAGGAAAACAACATCCAGCTCCTAAACAAATTGCTGCGAAAAAGTCACATTTTGATAGTACAAGATACTTCATGCCAGAAGATATTGGTCTCGCGATATACTCTTTCGTTACGTAAAATTTAGGAAACACTGACCGTGGAAGGTGTGTTGACACTCAAAACTGTTAGATATTCCAACGTCATATGGTAGGTTAACGTAATAGCCACGCTGTAATTCACTGCATCTTTTTATCATGAATTTCATGATTCGTGATGATTGATGAATTCTTTCTGATTATGGTTGTTAAACTGGTATTTTATTATGCAAGGCTGAACCCCTGTACATTATTACAATAATTAATGACTTTTTACTACCATTGCCGGAATCTTTTAAACACTTTTTAGAAACGATTCACATATTTTGAACAATTTGCTCTCCTAATTTTCCCATATTTTCAATTTTCAAATACTTTCAAGACAAGCACCAAACATTTCTTCACCGTGCATTGCATAGGTCTACGCAACGCACAATGGAATATCTCTCTGTATCGCGGCAGCAGATTTACAGTCGCTCAAAAGTTTGTTGTTCTTCGCGTGGGAGATAACTCCTCCGTAAATTAGCAATGAACTTACTATCGATCCTCTCGCCCTTGATATTTTCGCGTGGCACAATCTCTTTCGTATGTTATCAATGGATTTCCAATAGGTCGAGTATTCCTGGAGTTTTTCGGGTCGGAGATATTTTCTCCTTATCTCTCCAACTGATTTACAATCGATCACGACTCTCTTCCGTTTGTGGTGTTTTGACGTCACTCACAAACCAAGTCACAGCACCATGACTGACGCCCGCTTGGGGGCATCAGTCACACACCCACTTCTACCATAACCATGAAGACAAAGGTTGTGACGTTACTACTCACAGGCCAGCCTATATCGCAATCTTGGAAACCTGGGTGTGATGACGGTGACTCAATCCCAAAGGGTATGACTCAGGACACATACGAAAGTCCGTCATAAATAAGCGACACACTTAAATGGCAAACTGTTTATTCAGGAAAAAAATGCTTACGTATATTTTCTGTACACGACGGAGATTTATCTGTGGAATCTGTAGTGTAAAAGGTTCTCTCCTTTCACAGCTATGCGTTTTTGAAACGCTCAGTGAGATTTTTTGCATGACATTTCATAACACCTTCTTCGTCCATTCCGGTAGTTGCGCCGCGAATACGTCTTCAGCTCTGCAGTAGTTCATGGATTAGCTAAATACACACTGCTTTTTAGGCAACCTCACAAAATTTAGTCAGGTTTACGAATTAGACATGCGACATCTCCCAAACCATGGTCTTAGCCTCCTAGCAAAAATTCACGCAGGAGATTCAGCCTTAGTTTTGCCGTATCAGATGTGCCCCGCCTTACTGATACCATTTACGTCATCAATTCCTTCAAACTATGGTAACACTTCTCAAATCATCTAATAGTAACAATCCGCGGTGCAACTCTTTCGCTGTGTTCACTTTCAAAAAGGGGTCCAAAATTTAAAAACTGGTAACAGCCCTCAACTCCGTTATTTTGGGTGAACGAAATGTCAATTCGTTAATGCCACTTTGGAAGTGCAGTACTGATAACTACGCCTGTTCACATTATCATTAAAATGAAACAGCGCCACGTCACTCATATGCAGTTTATTTTCGAGGTATGGGGTTTGTTTTTATTTCAAAAACTGTACGTGCAACAAATTACTCGATCATCTGCCATTCTCAACGATCTTTTGAACGATCAAATATACGTTAGGATGAAATATCTGTGCACGAATAATACTCCTTACAGTAACCCCAGATAAATTTAGAGTACCGGCACATGTTTCTTGAATTTCGTTAGCACACTTAAAAAATTAATTTCTAGCTCTTCATCGTGTACAAAAAGTCTGAAGTTAAACTTACGGTATTAAATTCGTCTATTTTTTCATGTCGTATACCAAACTGAATATGTTGTTTGATAATTAAATAACATAAACACATGCACAAAATCCGTGTCTTTAAGTGCGCCCGGATCACCATAGAAAACTAAAGGACGGTTTTGATAAACGTTCTATTGGGGTCTATAAAGTTCATACACCAACAAATGCACTATTTATTAAACTTGATAAAGTTTTAAAATTTACATTAAAACTCATTTTGACTTGCTCCTACATGTTTCGGTCTACGACCATCATCAGGGAGCCTTCATTAGAGCCTAGCTAAAGTTATATTTAGGTTAAAATTAGGTAAAAAAAACTACGTCGTTATATGTTATGGGGTGGTGTGGCAGCATGACATAGGTATGGTATGTGTACTGTGCTCTGTGTTGAGTGCGACTGTCACACTCAACACAGTGCACAGTACACTCACCGTACCTATGACATGCTGCCACACCACCAGATAACATACAACGACGTAGTTTTTTTTTACCTAATTTTAACCTAAATATAACTTTAGCTAGGCTCTAATGAAGGCTCCCTGATGATGGTCGTAGACCGAAACTGTAGGAGCAAGTCAAAATGAGTTTTAATGTAAATTTTAAAATTTTATCAAGTTTAATGAAGAGTGCATTTGTTGGTGTATGAACTTTACAGTTATCAAAATGCACGGTACAACGACAAAAAAAAAGTTCTATTGAGGGTTAGCACTCACATTTGCTGGACGTATTGGCTTTCAGCGCGTAAAAGTCAATTACGTGAAACTGAAACTTGTCAGGTTCTCGAAAGGGGATCATAGCAAATCAAAAGCGAAGACATAAAATATTAGTCTCATAAATATCTCTAATATCCATCGATATACTGAATATTTGACATCGTAATGAAAACACTTAACTTTTCAACAATAAATCTATCTCCGGTAAACAAGCATGAAGTTCAATGACGTAAGCAAGAGACAAAAACGCTTTTGCTCGCCTCTTTACTCTTATGGTGTAGACAACTGACTGAATTCACCCTTTGACACTGCATCCAATCACATAAACTATCTCTTGCATTCCAGGTTTTAAACGTGGTTAAGACTCATGTCGTGGGCTTCTAGATATGACACGTGTATTCTGCTAGGGGATACTACCGTTTTGGATAAGCGCAATGCTCCCACGTTTAGGACATTCAAAGCTGACATATGGATACGACAGTTACAGAGGAAAACACTGCCTCCATCATGGGTCTCTTCAATTCCAAAGAATGAGACACTACGTTCCTATGACAATCTGGTGCCCAGTCACTACACTACGCGACGTCATTCTATAAGACCACAAAGATAAAATTTAAAACCAATCTCTCGGAAATGCTTCAACAAAATGGATTACAGATATTATACCTAAGTGGAATACGCAAGTACCCAGAAGCAGGTTGTCCCCATACACGCCTCACTGCCCTTCCACTCTTACTACATCGTACCGCCCATTCCATTCTTCTTAGACATGGTAATCTGTATATGTATAATCACAGACGAGCCACTAAGCACTTGTTCAGAAGCTTACGCTGGTCGCCAAAAGCGTTGCAGGTGAAATATTAATTCGGAAGGCCAAGAGCCAATCACCTGCAAAATTATAATGTACGTAGTGTTTTGTATACTGCCTCCAGGAAGTACCATCCTTGCAAAGAGAATCGGCAGATGCTTACTGCCCGTAGTACCTGGTGATATACTGTATAAACATTTCTTTTTAAGAAATTCGCTAATTTATAATAACACATGCAAGTGCCGCAAGTCAACTTCTAATTCTTCCATTCCGGCTGGTCCACCCTCACTAATGCTGCTACTGCTTGCTATTCATTCCACCGTCTGTTGTTGTTATATTTTCATTTCTCTCGTCTGTTATACGTTACAGCTCAAATCACTATTTCTTTGAGGGTGTCTTCAAGTTCACAAGTCGTGTTCAACTAGTCTTCTCCACCTTCAGCCTCCACTTGCAAAGAAAATTTGGTTCTCCAGTTACAGTCTTCAGGCTCTAACGGCTGGAGTTCAATGCGCTGGACCGGCTTTCGGGGTTAGGTTCCGTAGAGACATAAACGTTTTCCGACGTTTCGCCAAAAGATAGAGCTACTGCGTTGTGGGTGAAGGTATCTGGCGGTTATCGATGGGGATACTAGGTGGGAGAGTAACCAAACAGACCGCCACCCTTCTACACAGCGCCTGCCGCCAGATCTCTGTAAGATACCCCCGAATACAACATTATATCTCAGTATTTAACCAACTTGATACACAAAATTTGTTTCACAATAAGTTTTATTTCATGTCTCTACATGTTTCGAGCACATGTGCTCGAAACATGTAGAGACATGAAACAAAACTTATTGTGAAACAAATTTTGTGCATCAAGTTGGTTAAATACTGAGATATATACTGAGATGCACGGTCAACAAAACGTAAAAAAATCCAACATTAGTTTGCCTTGAGAAACTGCAACCCTTGCCGAAACGTTGGAACATTTCATCCCTCAACGCTACTCAACTCCAAAGCTAATCAAATTCATTGTTTTCTGCAATGGCACTTGTACTTTCTGCCGCTTGCACTTATTACTTCAAAAACTTTACAATCAGAACAATTTTCCTCGTTCGCCCTCTTTCCGTCAATGAATCCGATCTCCTAAATATCGGCGGCGTAAGTGACAAGACACAAAACCCACATTCGCTCACATGACACTACCGTACATGTCCATTGCTCCTAACTAGAGCACAGTAGACCCTATTGTACTGACGACCGTAACAAAACAAATAACCTGTCGTGATTTCAGGCTTCCACCACGAAGTAGCTGAGCTGCGCTTTCTGACTTATTACGCTACGAGTAGTGGTAATTTCTTACAGACGTTTCGGGACAACCTATCAGTCCTTACTTCAGGGTTCAAGAATCCAATCCTCTTTGGATTCCTTAACCCTGAGGATGGAACCGGTATGTTGTTCTGAAACGTCGGTGAGAAATTTCTACTCGCTGGGTAATAATCAAATGAGCGAAGTTCTCAAATAATCTGTCCTTGCCACCACAAGTACAGCGTACGTCCGTCCGCCACGTCCGCTAGTATGTTATCGAGAAAACGTTTGGCGACCGCTGTACATTATGTTACGAATGACATGAAGTTTATCGCAGGGAAAACCAACACACTTCAACGCATTGTTTCCACACAACAGTTGTCACTTCGCACTCCACAGAAAGCCCAACTTGCTCTTGGTAAGGTCCACATTTCTGAAAAGAGCGGAACTTTACACACACACACACAATATTTATATAAGGCTATTGCGTCTGAGCTTCGGTTTATAATACGCCATTAGGAGGGTCGAAGCAAATCTGGAGAGATAGGAAATTAATGGTAGAAAATACAAGCTTCAGGTATACGTTCATGATATCAGTTCCTTCAGAAAATACATGAATGTACTACACACCGGAACAGGTCAACTTTAGCACACGGTGCTAAGGTAGGTTGGTCTAAAAGTAAAGGCAGATACAACAGCATCCAAATTCAACTCTCGTCACCACATTGCACGACAAAATCACACGTGACGAAGGAAACCGCATAATGACTAGCTTTATATTTGCACTCTACATCGACCGGCATTTGCAACAAAGTTGTCAAACAGTACGCCACGCCACGCCACGCCACGACACGTCCACTCGCTCTCGCAGCCGCGATTAGAAGCTCTCTTTCGCAAATCCTGTCACACATTTCCCCTATGTTACTCCAGAGTCTACAGCAGGAATCGCAGTCCGTTTTCGGGGTAACAGCCAAAAAGGTTAGAGACTGGGTTTTGCCGACTTCTAGCGTGAAAAGTCCAGCATTATTTGAGCGAAGATCATAAATGGTTCTTGAAGAAATTACATTTAGGCCAGCACCACTTTCATGACAACACGAAGGTAGAATGTGACCCGAGCAGCTCAAGATAATTCCGTAACGAAGAACTTCATAAGTTATAAAGGCACTGAACAACGTATGCAAATTTAAGTAGCGCAATTTAAGCTTACGCCTATTTAAGAAGGTAAAAAGAGATAAAGACATGACCTTGATGAAGGGCGCGCAGAAAATTTCCATGCGGGAATGAACGCACAATGAGAAGAAGGTGACAGAAGAATACTGATGGGCGACAACATAGCCCGCGGGGCGGTCATGCTGCGGGCCATCGATTTCCAGTTCAATGGAGTCCGCATTTCAATAGGACACCACTATACGCACAAATACTCCTCATAGACGACCAAACCTATGCTCAATTTTGAGTTGCACTAAATTAGATTGGCGCCGAAATTCCGGAACGTGACGACTGCGTAAGAGGGCAGCGGCTGTAGAGATCTACTCGCTTTGAGACCTGAGGTTCTGATGGCAGCAAATATACCATTTACGACCTTCTGTGATGCAACAACTTGCGGTGCACTAGGTGTAAGTATACCAGGTCTAGCAGCAACCAGATATCAACACAGTAAAGGTAGAAGACCTTTACCCTGACGACAGATACAGCATTATTCTCCGAAGAAATGGTAACTTTCACAAAGACTACAGCGATTCACACCCTGGGGACAGTAATATTTTGGTAGTGTTGGGTATTGATATCTGAAGTGACGATGATCTAGGAATTTGGCCACTTGCTGCAGACAACAAACACATCCTGATTGTTGGTGGAGAAATCTCGTGAAAATCATTTCACGTCTGGTTTATCGTTTAACAGTGAAGTGTATTATACTTCAAGTATGAAGGTTCTCTGCTTATTGTTGAATGACTGAATTAACACCATCCCTGTGCTAATATGTGTATCCTACTGCAGTTACCATGGCATCCGAGACTCCTTGCTGCTAAGAGGCTTGATCGTCTTACTGTGCCTGATCCTCCTCACGTCAGCCCTCTACAGTATCTATGGATATTCCCACAACGAAGCAGAGTCACGCAGCGGGACGGACAATGAAAATCCTCTGACCAGAAGCACGAGAGGATCTTGCACTATGACGACCACAAAAAAAACCATCAAATGTTCCAACATTCCAAACAACACAGGCACAGACGTGGCCAATTATATCAATGAGAACAGCAACAAGGTAGGTACAAGTTCATAGGAAAGAGAGTACAAAAACTACAGGCAAATTAATTTGACCTGAAACGTAAGGTTGAATTGAAAAAAAGTAGGGTTAAAGAA
>Ga0123352_10022501_pt1 | contig 10053 bp, 3 predicted proteins | sample TergutLab28metaG_FD_89700 | JGI IMG/M metagenome (GOLD analysis project Ga0123352, IMG submission 89700) | Labiotermes labralis P1 segment gut microbial communities from Petit-Saut dam, French Guiana - Lab288 P1 | ecosystem: Host-associated > Arthropoda: Insects > Digestive system > Gut ...
ATGATAACAAGCATTTCCTGACCTCAATCTGCTCTTAATTTCTTCCGCAATAGAATTTTGATTTGTTAAAGCTGTTCTCAAATATTTAAACTCTTCCACCCTCTCGACCAATGAATATATTACATGAAGAAAATGCAAAGTTTATAAACATAACAGACACGGTACGTGTGGTTAGAACTGTGATGAACAGACGTTACGATCTACGGTGCTTGGCTTGAGGAATGCTATTCGTAACTATAACTTATTATTTATTTGGGCTCATTTTAACGACGCTTTCAATAATAATAAAAAGCAGTCCCATTAGAGGCCTGGACAGGCCCAGAGGGTTCCAGGAAGTTAAGGCTCCCAGATTTCGTGACAACGGTACAGGATGGTGGTAAGATTGACAGCCTTAGCACCGGCCGCCTTTACCCCCAGGAAATACTCCTGGTACTCACTTCCGTTAGAGGCTGAGTCAACCCCAGGGCCATAGTGCGATCGGAAGCATTTTATGTCAATGAAAAATCCATTGACACCAGCCGGGATCGAACCAGCGACTTTCTGATTTGTAGCACAGCACCTTAATCACTGTACCACCGCGGTCCCCCTTTCAATAATACCCTGTGATAAATACCGTCAAATGAACGGATAATTACCGAGTAAAATGGAAAGGATAAGGAAGGTGGTCGTGGGCTATTCCGTAGTTTTTCTGGAAGTGCAGCGGAAAATTACGATATTCCAGAGTCAGTGCAGGCTGTTCCAGCGTCGTGCAGAGACCTGAGCACAGGACCTCGCTAGAATGAAGTGTCAGTGTACTAACCACTGTCACCTAACATGTCTCAAAATCTTCAGTACGCTTTAAGTTACATTACGTTACATTACAATCTGCCCTTTTGTTATTTTGGACTGCAGGAAGGCGCCCTTCCAGTCCTACAGCTGATATCCAAGGAAGTATCGTGGACTTAGCCCTTCTCTGGTGTCCATCCAGTCTAAGCGTTGCTCTGAATGACTGTGCTAATGGCCAGCATGGTTAGTTCAAGAGTTCATCGGCCTTGCATTCATCCCAAGTCATTCTCACTTTTGTACATCGTCTGCCCGTTCTCCCGAAAGAACACCCCCCCCCACCCCAACCCTCTCTTCTAGCATTCATTATCAAACTCCGCTACATTATGTATGGGTAATATTGTAGCAGCAGTCTGGATATTCGAAATTTTCAGAAATTGTCTAGAAAATAAAATAAATAAATAATTCTCTTACGTCAGTGTGGCGAACTCCAAACATGTTGTAATTTAAGCTGACTTTAATCCGAATTCATTTTAAAGAGGAGCGTAGTTTCACTCCTAAGAGCACGTGATTGGACACCTGACGGATTAAGAAGTAGAAAAACAGGATTAATATCTCAGATCGCACGCGTTTCGTAGTTGCTAATGTTTAGGCATTTCTAAGTCCATGGAGCAATGGAGCAGGGTCCTTCATTAAACTCTGAGCACTAATTTAACTGGTTAAGTAATTGTTCGCCTTTTCTGGAACCTAAAGATGTAATACTGTACTAAAAATAAAATATAAGACGTAAATTTTACATATTTTAACCAAATATTAAGCTAGTTTATATATATATACATGACGGTTAATAATACCAGCGACATTTCCGATAACCAATTCCCCAAATTCTTGGTCATTCAGTGACAAATTTCCTCCAATTGCCTAGCTCTTGGTCTCTGTACTTAATGTTATTGACCCTCGAGCAGCTTTTGAACCATCAATGAAATTCTCGGCAACACATCTTCTGTCTTTAATATCATTCAAAATACAATTTTCTAAATAAACTTTCTCAAGTCACCTTCTCTGAAATTATGTCTTTCCGTGTCGTTCCTACAGATCTTCTCCAAGAACCGAGTCTTACTACCAGCAGACTGATATATGACACCCTTTCAAGTTCCTTATCTTAGTGTCACAGAACATTTTTAATGCTCGGATGAACGTCCTTGTTAGTTTATCTTTCAACTCGTGTATCTCTTAGCGGAACAGTCAGAGTTGAGGCCGAATGTCCCCCAGAAATTACCCCGTCTTGAATTTCCAAATCATGTTCTCCAGTCTTTCCATCCTGAAATATTTGTAGTTTTCAGAGCGTTTTATACCGTCATTCCCTTTCATGGTAAGATTGTCTTCAGCTTTCCCCTTCGATAAACATTTCTTTTCTCGTTACATTTAGCCCCCAAGCTTCGTTACATTCTTGTAAATTCCTTGATATATATTGCAGGTCTATACCAATCATCTTAGACTGCTTGACCCTGAGCTAAGCTCTCTATAAACGTCGATAATTATTTACCATTCGGCCAACCGAAACGTTCTAACATCTCAAAGAATTGAACCCCTGCCAGCACTGTTATCAGTACCTAAAATCTGGTAACGACAGAAAATTACTGGTATACGGTTCCCGGAGTGGACCGGGATATATCAGTCAGTACAGCGACTCGCTACGTGCTGGACGGTCCGGTGATCGAGTCCTGGTTGGGGCAAGATTTTCCGCACTCGTCCAGACCGACCCACGCAGGGAAACCCCGGTGTTTCCCGGGGGTAGAGCAGCCGGGTCGTGGCGTAGACCACCCACCTCTATCTAACGCAGAGGTTAAAGAAAGAGTAGAATTATATCTCTATTCCCCTTCTGGGTCTTTGTGGCCTGTGAGAGGGTGAACTTCACTTTACTTTATATGCATTAATAGCGAAACGGCATCTAACAGGCAGTAATATTTGGGCTCCTTCGTAACTTCTTATCATGTACACATCGTGTCCTTGACATTTCCTATCTCATGACTTCTCTGAATGTCAAAGTCTAAACGAGAATAAATGCTTCCTCATTTTTGATAAAAAAAAAAAGTACAAGATGAGATAATCAGAATTAGGCGGATGATTTATTGCTGACTGTAAGCGTCTCAGTGTAACTGTACTGCAACGAATATCATATTGCTTAGAACAACACTTTTAATACACTAATTATTTTGCTTGATTACGACAGCAGTGCGAATGTTTGCGCAGTGAATATCATTCTCCTTATTGTGTGTGTATATATATATATATATCTTTATTACAAATTTTTGCCACGAACTCCTATACTGAATTTCATGAAATTGTCATAACCGGCTGAGTAGCTGGTACTACGTCACCAGCGGGTAAACAGACGGACGGATGTGGCCTCCACATAATATCTTTCCGTATTTTTCTTTCTTACAGAAAAGTAGCAATAGGTAAGAAGCTAAGACTGTCTTCCGGAAATATATCTCTAAAGTGTGATACAGCAGGCACACTTTGGTGTTTACCGACGTTTCGGAAGGATATGCTGCCTTTGTCCCTGATTATGTCAGGTATTTTCCTTCGTGCCTCGCTGGGTCAGACAGTAATTCAACTTACTAAGTAGTTCTTCTTCAGATGAAGGTTGCTAAGCTGGACAAGAAATATACCAGTTTCTATGCCGTCGTGACATTCGTAACCCAAGATATCTGATACTAAATTGAGCCAGCTGAATCCAGTATGTACCTCCACCGATGCTTATAGCCTTTGTCTTTCGACTAAAATTATCTTTCTTAATTTTGTAATTTTTTATGTCCGTTCAGCACTGGAAATGAGCACAAAGTTTTAAGAAATGGAAGGAATATTTGGAAATGTCCAGTAGCGTTAGAGAAATTCCATAAGAATTTATACTTTCGTATCTAGCCTAGAAATACTTATTGTTCAGAACATTTTACGATGCTGGGCATCACTTAATTTCAGTATCATTACATGAAAAGTTGGGGACCGCGGTAGCACAGTGGTTAAGATGCTGTGCTACAAATCGGAAGGTCGCTGGTTCTATCCCAGTTGGTGTCATTGGAAGTTTTCATTGAAATAACTCTTCCGATCGCACTATGGCCTTGGGGTCGATTCAGCTCTAACAGAAATGAGTACCAGGAGAATTTCCTGGGGTAAAGGCGGCCGGTGCGTAAGGCTGACAACCTTACAACCATCTTGTGCCGTTGTCATGTAATCTGGGAACCTTAACTTCCTGGAACCCTCTGGGCGTGTCCAGGCCTGTAACGGGATTGCTTTACCTTTTTGCCTTTTACATCAAAAGTTACCCTCTGCTCTGTTGATTTAGACAAAAGTCTGTGTACATTTTTGTACACGTGTCACGTTATATGACCGAATATAAAAAAAAAAGAAATAAAAATCCTTGGTTTAATTTTTTACGGCGGAACACAGTTTGAACTTCAGTTATTATTAGAATAAACTATGCTAATATTTCTGGAGCTGATGGGGCTGAAACGTCACGAAGGAAAAGGAAAAGTCATGGAAAATCTATAACAGAAAAGGAGCGAAAAGACAGTGAAATCTTTGATATATGAATGTTTTCATGGCAGTGACAATTTAAATTGTGGTCTTCAGCGTTGTGACAGCCTGATGTCTTGTATAAGCTGTGGATGGCTCTGCGTGTGCAGAAGGTGGGTCCTTCTAAATACGTTAACGATCTATAATACCACGTGGTGCCACGAACTGGAATACACAGTTTGTAAAATACTAATTTATTTCACGTAGTGTGTATTGCACACAGGAACTCAATCGAAGAGTTACGTTGTTATATGAGGGAAGAGACATTGATTCCATACGTCACTTCTTCATGTTCATACGAGGCCACAGCCTGCACATGAACGTCGTTTATTCCTTACTTCTTGAAGGATTTGGACGTATAATGAAACCGAGAATAAGTATGATCTACCTGCAGACAGCAGCTAATAGAAAAAGTATGCACATTTCTTCAGCTAATAATGAATTGCCAAGATATGAATAGAGGGTGGGTAGATACTTAGAAAGCTCTTGAATTACAGGGGACTTTAAAGAGCAAGCCTCAGTTACAATTAGGGATTTGGTATTGTTTGGGAAAGGGGCAGGAATTGGTATATTAAAACACCAGGACAAATACACGGCAGCTGACCGGACAATTGTGGGTGAGCCAACCTAGACATAATCGTACGTCATGAATTCTAAGGATGTCTCCGTTCTTTGTGGATAAAGCGCCATATCACTGGATGATGGGTGCCCGACGTTTCAAGACAAAGTATTGGTACCATCTTCAAGTGTCAAAATAACAATTCTTTTTGGATATTCCCACTCTCGAAGATGAGACCATTATGTTGCTCGAGAGGTCAGGCGTCCATCACCCAGCGATACGGCGTCACAGTCCTGAAGAACGGAGAATACAAACACACACACACACACATATATACAGGGTGTTTCAGGAGGAATAGTAAATATTTTAGGAAGTGGTAGTATGAAATTTTCCGTGTAAATAAGTTCATATAAACATGTGTCGAATTTTCAATCGGTGTGGAGAAACAGCTGTTTGAATGTTACGCATAAAAAGCCTTACAAAATTATGAAGGAAAGACAAATGACGTATTGATTGCATTTACTGGTTATGTAAATGATCTCAATAAACTGCAACAGTTCAAAGTAAGTGTTCAAAAATCCCACCATCGATTTCAATGCACTTTTCAACCCTCTTGGCAATAGTACGTGTAGCTGTCCTGAGGTCGTCTTGGCGTTCTTGCTTTATGAAGGCAGCACTATTCATAATGCGAGCGACAAATTCGTCTCTTGTGTTTACTTTTTCTTTGTAGACTTCGCTTTTCATCCATCCCCACAAACAAAAGTCTAATCTGTGCGCGCCAACTTCAAACAGTATCTTCACACCCATTGAAAATTGGACACATGTTTATATGAACTTATTTACTCGAAACAGTCCATACTGCCACTTCCTAAAATATTTACTATTCTCCCTGAAACACTCTGTATAGTGAAGTGACACAGTGGTCTGTTTCAAGTCCCTAGAAGAACAAAGAATATGGTCACACACACACACATATGGCTAGAATTCACACAAGACACCTTTACAACCCAAAACAGTAGCAGCGTACACGGAACAAAGAACGTCGAAATAAAGTAACTGCACTATGTCTTAATGTAAGATGGCGTGCAAATGAGTAGTTGTGTCGTTGGGTCTTTGACGTGGCATAGGGTAAGGTAAATAAATGGATCTATTTGTAAGGAATTAGGCATTCGTGACTATCTGTCAGACAAGGTAGAGGGTTTCTCATTGAGGTTCAGAGGACAGTCTTAGAAATGTGATGCAGTTAAAATTTCTAAACAACTTCCTTCCGAATACAGGTTCATGAAGTAACCTTGCCAGCGTGACTTTATTTTAAAAGGGATATTCGTCATAGTTTGCTGAGGGTAACTGCATAAGGAGCACAAGAATCCTGACACAGAATGGTCGAGACTTAAACCAAATTACCCTAATACTCAAGTGAAACCTCCACTCTCTTATCTAACAAATAGTACTGAAAGAAAGACAATGGGTTCCGAGAAAATAATAACCCAAAATCTAACCTAATCTCCAAACACATTACCGATAAGAGAATCGTAAACAATTCTGAAGCACAATCATTTCCTGCATTAGATCTTCTACCATACTAATTTGTATGCGTTATGTAACTAATTTCTTTCAACCAAACCCATGTGTTCCCCTGCACTATAAAACCAAATGCAATTTCCACAGTTACAAACCCCAAGAATTCTTCTAATGCTTTATACGATCGCACCACAACTTCGCCGTAAAAAAAAGACGTAAGACGAAGATTTTCATTTGCATTTAATCAGTCCTCTGCCCAGTATATGTTGTGACGCAAAGTTTTCTAAACTTACACTAGCGTGAATCCGCGCTAAAATGTGCCTACCCAAACTTGCTGTACTCCAGCTACTATAGCAGCTATTATACCTTTACAAATTTCTCCTTCAATTTCCTCCAAAAAATATTACAAAATCGACTCGCGCCACTTTCATCGCGAATATGTGCAATGTATCACCTTGCTTCTCGATTAGTATCTCCCTGTGTCGTGAGTCGCAATAATTTATGTCTTCAGTGTGGATAACAAACCAACTAGATGTCACTTTTGTGTTATCCACACTGAATTACGATGCACGGTCAACCACATATCAAATTTATATCTTCTATTTATTGTAGGAAAAAAAAGAGGATTTTCATGAAATTTTCTTACCGAATGACTTTGGCAATGGGGGCGATGTGCGTTTAACTGAAGATAATATTCGAAATTCTAAATATTATTTTAAAATGCATTTTCTATAAAGTGTTAAACTTCCCTCCCTAACGTAATATTTCTCATGTAAGGCTCCCTGTTTCACTTCAAGTCTTATCCTTCGTACTAAAACACAGATCAAATTTCGGCATTAGAGCAAAATGGATATAAACAATATTATTGAGTACGACAGTCATTACAACGATAGAGCCATTAAAAACAGTAGGCATAAAGGTAAAGATAAAGTTCACCCTAGAAAAAGCCAGAAGGTCCAGAGTGGGAGTGAAGGTATATCTCTACTCCTTCTTTAACTTTGACGCTAAATTTAGTAGGTGGTCATCGCCACGCCCCGGCGGCTTTACGCTCGGGAAAGAGACCCGGTACCAATTGTATAAGAGGCTGGGTGGGCTCTAGAGCCGATCTGGAAGATCTCGCCCCATCGGGATTCGATCCCCGGGCTGTCCAGCCCGTAGCGAGTTGTTATACCGACTAAGCAATCCCGGCTCGCAGTAGGAATATGGTTGAAATTTTCAAAAATAATATTTAAATTTTCAGGCATTCTTTGTTTCCGTTGTCTTGTGAAAACACACCTATTTGCAAAATGTAAAAAAAGAATTTAAAATTTACAATTAAGCATAGGATAGTCACTATTAGACAGAATGTTCTACAGAACACTTCTTGGCATTTCCTTCTGTACATCAACCAGGACTTTATTACTTCACTAGAATCTGTCCAGCTGTAAATTTGTGTTTAAGGAAAAATTATTCTAAAATATCCGCAAGTTAAGCGTAGGATATTGGGCCTCTTAGCTCTGCCATGTGCCTCTGCACTTCCTTCGGCCTCTCGTAACAATCCGAAAAAAGCTGAACAAATTTTCATGCAATTTTAGGCTTCTGTTGGGAAGTTTTAGTTTGGAGGTTTTGAGGTTCTGAAGCCGGTAGCTCTGATTTGCGGAGTATAAAGCCAAGCAGTAAGGTGGAAATTTTTCAACTTCGTATAGTCATATCCCAAATTTCGTAAAATTTCTACAACCAAAATGGGCTTTGTATTTTCTTCCCACATGTCTAGCAAAACTACCGCATGGACACAATAAAAGTATTGTGAACAAATTTGGAGAGAAAACTAAAGTAAACATTTTATTCCTAAAAGAAAGACTTCTTTAAGGCCTGCGATTTTCAAAATACGTTTAAAAATGCAGCGAAGGTTCAAAAATTTCGCTATGCACATTTTTTAATTTGTTAATTAAAATGGTCTATGTCAATTCGTGTCGCACAATACAAATTCCATTCACAATGTCCCATGTTTTACCCCGTTTTTAAAATCCAGACTCAAATAACAAAACTTCCATTCTATTATATTCTGTTGTCAAGTCTTAGAAGGTTGGTATAAATTATAATTTGAAATTTGGGGCTCAAGAAATTCTGTATATTTATTTGAAATATTCTTTCGGTTTTGTATTTACTCGTGCAGTGAGTTACTGCCTTGAGAGCGAGTGTTAGTTATTTAATTTGATTTTCAGTAAATAAAAATCTTGGCTAATAATAAATAATATTCGTAGACAAAATATTTGAGGAATGTATACATTCCAAACAAGAATGCAGTTCTGCTGTAAGAAACCCCTTGATATCTTTCCATAACCCTTGTGTTTTCAAAGCCATCTTTCCACACGCACACTGAGACGTGGTACAGTTTTACACAGATGTCGGTAGCTACGTTAGCCTGAGGCCACACCGAGAGCCGTCACAGAAGACATGTCTGACTGACATGACGTGGTGGTGATATGCTTGTCATCAGCTAATTAGCCTCGCCCTTCACCATCCCTTGACGCAATGAGTTGGGGTGGTGGTTTCTAGTACTATCATTAGATCTTTGCAGTGCCCCCTGGAACTACCTCTTCGGCGTTACAGTCTGGTTGTAATGCCGTACTCGACAAATATCACTTTATCATGTAGTTACGGAATTGGAAGCCATCGCAAAGCTCAGCAAATAACTGTTTTGTTGCTTCCCAATGCTAAGAGGAAGCAGGTTGGGTTTCGAGCATATACTAACCAATATTTGTAAAATTTGTAGTCCTCAAAACAGTGCTAATGAAAATTCAATGTTCTGGAATAGGACTTCGTGTTGACTGGTAAATATGGAGTTTTTGGACAAACCTCTGCTTACAGTCTGAGAAGAGGGGCACCAAGCACTTCCGAAACGTCGGTAACCCCTGACGTCATATCCCACATGACTTGAATCTATATTAATAGCAATTAGTCAGAAGAAGTAAAAAATTACTAAGGGGAATAAAACATTCTACGCAAATAAAACTCTTTTTAAAAGCAATCTGGTGTCCAGGAAATCCAAACTAAAGTTATATTGCTCAGTAATTAGACCATTTGTAGTTCATGGCTGTGAAACGTGGGTCCTTAAAGAAAGTATTATACACAGACTCTAAGTATTTGAGTGGAAAATACTAAGATAAATATTTGGGCCAACTAAAGAGGATAATGGTATTTGGAGAATTAAAACAACCAAGGAGTTGGATGAGTTAATAAACCAAAGGAACGTAATAAATTATGTCAAAGCCCAAAGATTGAGTTGGTTTGGATACATAAATAGAATGTCTGAAACCAGTATTATAAGGAAAATATACAAATGGAAACCATCTACAAATAGACCAGTGGGAAGGCCCAAGTCCCGATGGGAAGAAGACGTCAGGAATGATTTGAGAAAGACGAAACTTACAAAATGGACAGAAAATGTCCAAGATCGGCTTAAATGGAAGGATATTGTCGAGAACGCCAAGACTCTGCCGGAGTTGTAGTGCAGAAGAAGAAGAATCAGAAGAAGTCGTATTCTCTCCCTATACGCTTGTTATGATACAAATGGAGACACTTTTGTTGGCCGCATGTCAAAACTTATGAAAAGTGATAACGTCTGTAGTTTACAAGAAAGTTTGTATACC
>Ga0123352_10022506_pt1 | contig 10051 bp, 10 predicted proteins | sample TergutLab28metaG_FD_89700 | JGI IMG/M metagenome (GOLD analysis project Ga0123352, IMG submission 89700) | Labiotermes labralis P1 segment gut microbial communities from Petit-Saut dam, French Guiana - Lab288 P1 | ecosystem: Host-associated > Arthropoda: Insects > Digestive system > Gut ...
CGCACACTTTTTACAGTTTCAGAGGGCTAAAAAATCAGATGCGGATTAGAATCGCGTGCGGATTAGATTCGCGGTCGTGAGCTGGATTTTGGAAAAATGATAGAGCAGCTGTACGTGCCATAAGAACAATACAATACAATTTATTATTTATAATATATTATATAATATTTATAGTTTATTATTTATCAGCCTCGCCGTCATCACTCATAACTGAATCAGTCTGCCTTGTAGGCAAGGGACGGTTGAAGGAAAGGTGCGGATTAGATCCGCGAACTAACTTTTTTTTTGTCGTTTAAGAAATCTTAAAAAACTATTGCGGATTAGATTCGAGAATATACGGTATTAATGTCCGAAACATGTTGAGCACATTAGAAGTGAAATAAAATAGCAAGTGACATCAAGTTGGTCTTTTATCCCTCAACTACGAAATTACAACTGCTTGAAGTTCGGTTTACAGTTGTGGACCGTGTACTGTACTGGATATAAGTCGAGAAACACAAACCCCTCTGCTGGAGCTTTCTCGTGATATTTATTACAACTTGTAGACAGCTAAGGTGTATGTAGGGAAAGGTAAAGGTGAAGGTAAAATTTCGAGGTTAGACATTCCGTTGTTCCATGACATAATTATTATATAAATTAACGTTCTACATATATCGTTTATTGCAACATGTTTCGACCCTTAAAAGGTCATCATCAGGCTAAAATATTTAGTACAAAACTTGAAAAGGGCACATAACTGCTTTTTCGTAGAACCGAAATCTTTTTTTTACATCTTGCAGTAAAACGTGGGTTAAAATAATAAATAAAATGGCTTTTGAAAGAAAAGTGTGTTTGTGGTGGAAATTGGGTGGATAGACGCACGTGATTCAATCTGTTTTGATTCGTTTTTTGGTATTCAGTGTTCCGTGATCTTTACCCAGTAGGGAGGGTATATTTATATTCCGGCTGAGATTCGGCGTCGTGGTGTTAATGGTAACAATTCTAAGAGGGAAAGACTAATTTCAGCCGGAATATAAATATCATATTATTACCGGGTAAAGACCACGGAACACTGAATACCAAAAAACTAATAAAAACACATTGAATCATCTGCATCTCTCTACCCGTTTGCACCACCAACACACAGGCGTCCTGATAAGTCTTTAGCCCGACCAGGAAGGAAACAAGCTAATGTTTCTGTCAGAATGGCGTGAATTTCCTTCGGCGCCTTGCCTTGCAGGAAAAACAACTTCATAGCTCGCGTCTCGATGTTGTTGAAATCGCGCGCGTCCCTGACATGCTTCCGAGCTAGTTTCCTTCCTGGTCGGTCTAAGGACTTATCAGCACCCCGCTACTTTTCTCTTAAAGCCATTTTGGTTATTATTTTAAACCACATTTTACTGCAAGACATAAAAAAGTTTTTTTTTTGAAACTGACGTCTCAATTCTACGAAAAAGTTGTTATGTGTCCTATTTATGTCTCATAAGAAGTATTTTAGCCTGATGATGACCTTGTAAAAGTCGAAACTGTTGCAATAAAAGCTATTACTTAGTTGTGTTGATTTATATGATAATTAAAGGTAAAACTTTCCTTCCCGTTCGGAGGAGTCCTACCGGCTGTGTGTGATCTAGAAACCTGAACAACGAGGTGGTCCAGGCCCCAGCTGGACTCTTGCGCCACAAAAAAAAAATATCCTTATGCTTATTTCAGCACCATGCAATAAAGGCGTGTGGGAGAGTGAAGTTACGAAGTTCCCTGCAAAGACAGCAGTAGGTGGAAGAGAGTGGTTAGCTTTACGCCCTGGTCGGTCGCTTTATCTCCGAAAAGAGAGCTCCGGCACCCAACGGAACGGAGGTAGTTTTGGTTACAGAAACGCTTGACACTGTGGAGGAGTTTAGAATTTGTGATTTCAGGCTTCCGTCGCGAAGTACAAGAGATATTCGTCTTTATGGGATATTATGCAGTGCATGGTGGTAACTCCTTACCGACGTTTCGGCACAACCTATCGGTCCCATATTCAATAAACCCAAGAAGAAAGAAGATCAGAATTTGTTTTCCCTTGCCAGATGGAGGGAAAGATACCGAACCGCAAACCCAATACACGCACCTTTCCTGTACGGACAGTCTTGTCTCTCCTCGCAAGAACATTTGCCTATGGCTCAGACGACATACATTTCGTCTTAGTCTGTTTCCTTTATTTATTTCTATTATACTCAAACTTCCCAGAAGAAAAAGCAATAAAAATAAATCGCTACGGTGTAGGACTTCACACTGCAGGAGGCCGAAATCGAACAAAGAAATGGTCGAGTGGGTGGTGTCATAACTGCAAGGGGCCAGCCACAAACAAATGACATGCGACACAGCAACATGGTTTGCGCTGTGATGGGAAAGCCAAAATGCCTTTATTTTTCTTAACCCTAAACTTATTTTTATAATTTTTTTTTCTATTTGCCTTTTTTTAAACAAACCTCATGCCGTCTTGTTGCTTTGGTATATTTATGACATGTTTATCACAGTTCTTGTGTCCAAACTGGAAACTTAAGCCTAGTCAGGCAACAAGGTACATTCCTGCAATCAGAAGCGATGATTGAAGATCGAAAAGACACAGATTGAGCTTAAAGCACCAAAAGTTGTGTGTGTTGGGAGGGGGGGGGGGAAGTGGACACAGCAGGTGTATACTTCTTGCTTAAAGGCCTCTTTATCATCAAGCTGACAGTTATGATTACACACTACAGCCCGTTTAATAGACTTACAGCTTACTGGAAGTGACGTATGATCAGCGTAGGCTATGACGTATGTATTTAAGAACTGAGGATTTTGGAATAAATAAAAGTATTACTCGGCATTTTCAGGCTGGGGGATCGTGAATATTTCTGAACTCAAAAGGCTGAAAATTTTGGCTTGAAATTACACAATTATATTGTCATTTTTGTCGCAGTATTACGAATACTGCTGGGGCTAAGGTCGCGGTCACAATAGCAGAGTCGACACGAATGAGGTCTAAGACATTATAATGTTACAGAGGTTATCCTCCGGTTGATTCGACGTAAGTCCAGGAACATATGTGTAGACTGAATTTATTCTACTCAATCTGCATAAAATGCTGGGAATTTCTTAATTAACTATGCAAATATTTATCTTTCAAGGAGGTCTCTACTCCATGCACTTAGTTATTTTGGGGAAAAAAAATTATGGCCATTATGTATTCTAATATTCCGAGAGACCAATTCGTACATCAGAACAAAGCAGCATATAAATTAAAGTTTTTGTTCCCATTAAATTCAATTTTTACATTGTCAGATCACGCAGCGTCTCACGCATTCATGACCATTTATGCGCATGGCATTTGCCTAACATATTTTGGCCTGCTTCCATTTATAAAAGCAAAGCAAGTTGTTTTAAAACCTCGATTTCATTCCTTAAATTTTATCACATGTGTGCTGTTCATATAAAATAAACAGTTCTACGTATGAAATAAGGCCGGATGGCTTGATTATACAAGAAAAAGCCATATTTTTTTATTTCCTAGTAGGAGGGAAAGGGAGGTGAATTACATAAGACTTTTTGTCTTTAATGACGGCTTAACTCTGAGCACACGATGATATGTGGCACTAATTTATTCACGAAGAAGGCGAGCTACAGAGTTCTGGAGACCGTTGCTCTGCCCGGTCACCTTTTCTCAGTGAACATAGGTGGTTATATTTTAATGCAAAAGACTTCATGATGCCGCGGTACAGTCTGTATCAGGAGTAAGAGTGCCGTAAGTCAGGCTGGAGACTTTGTATTGGACATAAATGGAAGAAGTTGTCCACGTGCTTTATTAAGCACCACGCATCAAATATGGGTGAGGAGTGGACGTGTACCTCCATACGTTCTTACTGTGTGTGTATAGATGGAATAAAGCGGTTAGTTATATTTCCCTCGTCTGTTTACCCCCTGGGGAATATTTTCTGTTACAGGCTGAATAGCAGGTATTGTGGGCCCCAGAGCCGGTCTAGACATCACGGAGAAGAGACAATCTCTTCTCCTGCTGGGAATCGAATCCCATTTCCCAGCCGTTTGTTGGCCACAACGATATAAAATTGTCCGCAATATTTCCAGTGGAAAAGTGCAGTTACCTGATGTGCTGCTGATCCCAGTGACCATGCGGTATTGTGGCTGCTGGTTTGCTGGGATTGTGGATTCGAATCCCACCTGAGGTATGGAATTCTGTATCTTGTGATTGTTGTGTGTTGACAGGTAGAGGTCCCTCCGTCGGGCTGATCACTCGTACAGAGAACTCCTACTGAGTGTTGTGTATCAAATGGGTGTGATCGCGAATCCCCGTAATTGGATGCAATGACCCAGAATCGGGTCGAAGCACCACAGAAAATAATTGATGGTGGGAGGTTTTATACAAGAATCCGAATGTATTTTTATGAGTCATTTGCACGAAGTGTATATGTGTACACTACATATTTCTTCTCCGAAAGTACCAAAATTTTAATTGCATCATCCACTGAAATTTGTACACCGAATTTAATTTTGGTTCATGCTGGCAACTAGAGTTCCATAATCCTAATGAAACATCACAGCGTACAAGGTGCATTTTATAAAAACGCCAAAATTATTTTTTTTTAATAAATAAGTTTGATATTCATTTGAAATGTGCCTTATCGGTTGTGCTGCCTGATTAAATTGGAGCGCGTGGTAATAATGCGTTACGAACTTCTATAACGGTGTTTTCCATGAAGGGCAAACCGTACAACGATTTTCTCAAAACTGTCCCATTTTACAAACGTCTGTTTGGTGTTGTGAAATATACATGTCTTTTTAAGTTCTGTGAAATGTAGATATCTTTCAGTTAGTTTTTGACACTTTATGGGTATGGTGCACGTATGGAGAAATAAATGGCAAATAATTCTTTATTTTATGCAGTATGGTGTCAGTGATGTGATTACTTTTGTATCTACAATAACGGGGTTATAATCTCCAGCAAACACACAACAAATTTTCGGTAGGAAAGTGAAGTATTGTGGGTTAAAACATTTTCTGTCTTATTTTTTTTAATATCTTCATAATAATTAATAATAATTATAGTTAATTTTTAAACCGGTAATTTGAATAGTTTAAAATTATTTTTACCTTTATGTGAATGGTATTATTTTATGCAGTGAAGCAATAAAACTGCATCTTCTCATATGGTTTCTTTAGAGTGAGTGTGTGATTGAAGATCTGTCATTGTACGGTGCACACAGATACACGACGATGTCCTGTCTCACCTAACACCGGTACTGAGCCGTCCTGTAGCAACAGCTGAGCACTGTCGGTGCCATCCGCTGCTGTGTGCCATGAAACAAGAATTAGTGTCTTTTAGTGCCTCAGAAGGAGTGAACTAGTTGACTCATGTCCTTTAAAATATTATGCAAACACGTCAGTTTGTTCTTAATTATGGGATGGGAAACTTAATCGTATCTTTCCTTTTGAGTTACGAAATTGGGCGAACTGTACAGCTCAAAATAACGGGACGGAAGGAACGTAATTGTAGAGAGGGCTATTGCAAATAATGGAAAAACAAGTAGGAGAAAATAGTGAATGGTGGTACGGTTGGTGACGATGACAATTGACGAGGAGGAAATGGGGGAAATTCAAAGAATGGGAAATGAGACAGGCAATATACGTATTCCGTAACATTGGGGCACGTTCGTGCAACCATTGTTGTGGTGGAAAAGCAGTAATGTTGCATATTCTGAGTGTGTGTTTGTACTCTTAGTTATCCAGCACTTTGCGCATGCGCCATATTGTCAACTGTGGCTTGTCCGGCTTCACAGTATTTTTACAAATTACCTCTTAAACGGCACGATTTTCGTGAAAGAGTAATTGAAGCTGAAATGTTTGGTTTGGTTTGGTTTGATTTGGTTTGTTCTGCAAGTTTTGTCTGGAACATTTAAGAAGAACTGAGCGAGATAAATAAAAATTTTATATTGGTCATAAAGGAAGTACCCTTTATTCTTCTCTTGAGTTTTCTCGACAGATTTTCGATAAATACTCAGACATAAAATTTTCTGAAAATTCGTTCAGTGGGAGCCGAGTTGCTTCATGCGGCCACAGGGGCAGACAGACAGACATAATGAAGATAATAGTCACTCTGTCCAATTTTGCGAACGCGCCAAAAAACGAGCGAAATATATTGGTAAACGAATTCAACAACAGTTAAGGTAAAAATGGGGGACCGCGGTAGCACAGTGGTTAAGGTGCTGTGCTACAAATCGGAAGGTCGCTGGTTCGATTCCAGATGGTGTCATTGGAATTTTTAATTGGCATAATCCTTCCGATCGCACTACGGCCCTGGAGTCGACTCAGCCTCTAACAGAAATGAGTACCAGGAGTATTTCCTGGGGGTAAAGGCGGCCGGTGCGTAAGGTTGACAACCTTACCACAATGCTGGGCCCTTGTCACGTAATCTGGTAACCTTAACTTCCTGGAACCCTCTGGGCACCTCGGGCTGTAATGGAACTGATTTGTTTTAAGGTAAAAATTAAGCAAACAAATAATGAGACCTAGAAGACATAGAAACAAACAAAATGTAAACAATCCCACACAGAAAAACACTTTAAAAAAGGTAAAGGTAAAGTTCACCCTAGAACAGGCCACGAAGGTTCAGAGGGGGGAGTAAAGCTATAGCTGTACGATTTCTTTAATCTCGGCGCTAAATGGAGGTGGGTGATCAACGCCACGCACCGGCCGTTTTACCCCCGGGAATGAACCGGTACCCATTGTATAGGAGGTTAGGTGGGCCCCAGGGCCGTTCTGGACGGGTGCGGAAAATTTCTCCCCCACCGGGATTTGATCCCCGAACCGTCCATCCCGTAGCGAGTTGCTGTACCGACTGAGCTATAACTGTTAAAAAAACAAGCCATCAAGCTGAATAATTGCCATTTTTGCAGTATAAACATGGACACGAGAAAACACAGACACTTTTCGTACTGGTTTACCTCAGCAATAAATATCTTTCCACTTCAACGATTACCATCATCAGCAGCGGGTTTGTTTGCTTAGGCTGAGAGTTCGAATCCCACCTAGGAATCAGCAGACATTTGCGTGTGTGAGCAGGCTTCATCAGCAACTCGCGATCTGACCCTCGTTCTGCTGCTGAGGCGGTGTGAATACCGCGCAGTTCTCACGCTGAATCTGTCCAGCCTCAGATATCTGCACTATGCATGACGAAGGCCCAGCATGCACTTTCTTCACGAAAGGAAAATCTCAAAATTATAGACCTACGGCATATCCGTATGTGTAAACTTGGAATCGTGTCGCATATTACATGATTATCTGCCAACAGTACTGTGCTTCTAGCATGCGAACATTTTGTGTTCAGAACACGTTGCACGTTTTGAACGCTTTACAACGCAGTTGCTGTTCACAGGGCGGACCTTATTTTGACGAATGCAGAAAGCATGCAGTTCAGATTGAGCTAGCTGTGAAAAGTTACCAGATAAAAGATAACGTTCATTTTTTTTACCACCTCTAATTTGCAAAAGTAAAGATGAAAATACAAACAAATATATAACTTTTGCTGCCGGTTTGTGTAGACATTGCATTTGGTCTTTCACACTGGAAGCAGAGCAGTGTTTCTCAAACTTTTTGAGACCGCGGCCCGGTAAGTTCTTTTTTCATAAGACGAGGGCCGGGTCCCAACAAATTTACTCGTAAATACCTTTCGAATTTTTTAAGTTCATACAGTAAATTAACATAAGTATTAATAATTAATTATGGCATATTCATAAAGAGTATTAGTACACTTATTTATACGGTGTGGCATGTTGACAAATATAAAATTACATTTAAATTATTTATCAATTACTGGACTAATGAAATCTTGTAGCGTATTACAGTTTCCTCAGGCCAACATCTGAGTCTGAGTTTTTCGGCACATTCATGAATATTATTATCTTCAGAATATTTCCACTATAAATCATATATTCAAGAAAATTGCTTAGGAAACTAAAATGACAAATTCCAGGAGAACCTCTCGCGGCCCGGTATAATTAATGCCAGGGCCCGGTACCGGGCCGCGGCCCGGCCGTTGAGAAACACTGAAGTAGAGCATATAAATGAAGCTCACAAGGCGGTCTATACTTACATACATACATACATACATACATACATACGTACATTCATACATACGTACTAACTTACTTAGAACCCTAAGGTTCATTACCGCATTCACAAGTGCCCGCCACCTGTCCCTGTCCTAAGCTGGCTTGATCCAGTCCATGGCCCCATATCCCACTGCCTGAAGATCCATCCTAATGTTATCCTCCCTTTTACGCTTGGGTCTTCCAATCGGTCCCTTTCCCTCAGGTTTTCCCACCAAAACCCTGTGTACGCCTCTCCTCTCCCACAAGCCTGCTACATGTCCCACCTGTCTTATTCTTCTCGATTTAATCACCTGAATCATATTTGGTGCGGATTACAGATCATTAAGCTCCTCATAATGTAGTTTTCTCCACTCCTGTTACCTCGTCCCTCTTAGGCCCAAATATTCTCCTCAACATCCTATTCTCCAACACCCTCAGCCTACGTTCCTCCCTCAATGTGAGCGACCAAGTTTCACACGCATACAAAACAACACTGAAAATTATAGTTCTTTATATCTTAATATTTAAAATGTTGGATAGCAACCTGGAAGACAAAAGATTCTGCACCGAATGATAAAAAGCACTCCCTGTCTTCAATCTGCTCTTAATTTCTTCCTGAATAGTATTTTGCTGTACTAAGTTTGTTTCCAAATATTTGAACTGTTCCACCTTTTCAAAGGAAATATTATCACTTTTTATACTGTGACTTCGTCCTGCGTTCTGTTCTCGAGACATGACCATGTACTTAGTTGTATCTGCATTTACTTCAAGTTCAATCTCCTTACTAGCAACAACTAAAGATTCTGTATTTTTCTTTGTAGTATGTACGCTTCCGCCCAATATATTAATATCATCAGCGTAAACCATTTAACACAAGGAGGTCTATATGGTAATTAACACGATTTGGGGTGTGACGTCACATAGTTTCATACATAGGTGCCAACATACCGGAAGAATCTGTTGCCTTCCTATGAATGTACTCGCCTGATTTTCTTGATTAGGAAGCATTAGAATGCACGAACATTGCGTAGAGTACCCACATGAGGGATACTCATATGAGTTACGCCATCACCCTGAAGATAGAAGCAGCAGTTTCCTCCGAAACGTTGCTACCTGTTTATTACATTACACATAGTCTCGTCCCAAACACATTATAAGCTTCCTAGACTGCAGGTCTTCGAGGATGTTTAGACGTGATGGAGCTCATCGTGAATACTGGTCAAATATTTCCCTGCCTACTCCAAAGGCATGGAGGAGGGTAGAGGTGTAGCTGTGTAGCTGTGCTTTTTCAAAACCTCGGCACTGGATGGAGGTGAGTGGTCAACTTCACGCTGCGGCTGCTTTACCCCCTAGAAAATACCCATCGAATAGAAGGCTGAGTGGGCCTCAGTCAGGGCCTGTAACTTTACGTAGAAAAAAATCTCTTGGCCCTGGCGGGACTCGAACCAGGGATCATCTAGCCAGTAGTCTACTCGCTCTATCGGCTACGCTTTTCCGGCTGATGAATTGCTTAGGGTTGGTGAGAAGCTTCATAGTTTGTGCTTGTCTTCAAATATTTAATGGTAATAAAATCTAGGATAATGAAATGTGCGTAGTGTCACACACTCGTATGAGATATGCAAAACTGTAGCCGGAAAGCAGACCGCTTCCAGACGTTTGCATAAAAGAGAGGATAATATTAGAGTTTATTTTAATATAAATTGGGTAAGCGTGTGTGGGCTGTATTTACTCGTACCTAGCACAGGGTGTGGTAAGGGGTTGCAACCTTTTTTGAACAGAGCATTCAACCACTCTAATTATTAACCAACCAATGCACTATATAAAATTTCACATTAAAACACTTAAAATCGCTCCGACATGTTTCGATCCTAAGATCATCCTCAGGGAGCTACGTTGTTCCTTGCTAAAGTCATATTAAAAACATTCACAAAACAATTCCATTATATTAACAG
>Ga0123352_10022507_pt1 | contig 10051 bp, 5 predicted proteins | sample TergutLab28metaG_FD_89700 | JGI IMG/M metagenome (GOLD analysis project Ga0123352, IMG submission 89700) | Labiotermes labralis P1 segment gut microbial communities from Petit-Saut dam, French Guiana - Lab288 P1 | ecosystem: Host-associated > Arthropoda: Insects > Digestive system > Gut ...
TTCTTTTTTTTTTTTTTGGGGTGGGAGATTAATTTTTAACATCGTTACTGAAAGTGACTTCAGAAGTACTATCTCAATCTTGTTTCAAACATAATACATTTTTTAAAAAATATTTCATATTGTAGTTATTTGTTTCAGTTGTTTTTCCCTGAATTGTTCTGTAATTAAGATGGGATGTGATGCCATGCAGTTTCTAGATGTGTACCCATCCATAATCTTCACTCTCATGGCTATGAAAAACCCAAGATTCACATCCCTTGATTATTGCTTTAGTTCTAAGTAACTGCCATTTGCTTTTATATCAACCATTTTGATTTATTCAAACTGTCCAAATTCCTTCAGTCTCACGCAACAGTGTGTCATTATTAACACATTCAAGGGAAAGTTAAACTATCTCGTATCACTTGTGTGAGTATAATATGTCTGGTTTTGTCAATATTTTTATTAATATTACTGTTTCCTATCTGCACCTTTCCATGTTGTCATTTGAGTCAGTAATGCAATTAAATACAATGGGCTGGTACCCATTGGCCAATTTAAATAACCTTCCAATAAATTACTTGTAAATACAATATATATTTGTGATGCACATATGTATGTTGTTTGGGATATAACTGAAAGGTGCAACCTCTGCATCAAGTAAGCCTTCCCTACTTCTAGCGGTAGTCAACAAGTCAGCTGCTGACAATCAGAATAAATGTTCTCTCCTTGAAAAGGTAAATCCTGTTGTTACAGTGTCAGTAATCATAATTAATGTTTTGCCATACTATAACGGCACAATCTTCCAAATGAATAATATATTTGTTCTAAGACTTGTATGTGGAATTTCCTGTCCTTGTGGTACATAAAAAAAAATGTTATGTGGCTATGTAATAAATTCTCGCATGTCTTTAGGCCTTGTATGATTCTAACAGATCTTCGAAAACACTTTTTCAACCATTACCAGCCATGCTTTACATTTCTGCAGCGTTGCACGCAGGTGATTCATCTGGTTGAACGCTAATTTTTTTCCATAATGTTATTGTGACCACCAGTTAAAATATGGCTGCCATCCTTTTAGAGTTATGAAAGTTTAAATTTCCTGGTTCTGGATGATAAAATATTATCTCAACTTAAATAAGGCTGCCAACCCCATAGTAACTAGAGAGTTTAAACCCCTAGTTCAATATGATAAACAAAACCAATTAGAAATGTTATACAGGAGAGGTTTCATATTTTACTTTAAAATGTGAACTTGCTAATGTATATTTTTGTCAGTTATGTACCCATAAGTGTTGTCCATTACAAACTTAATAGCTAAGAAATATGCCTATATTATCACTATAATACAGCCAGTTGAAACATCAAAAGGAATTTGTGATTATCATCGTGATTATACAAGGTGGACAATAAAAATGGTTGGGTAAAAGATCACATTCATGTGCAACTTTTGCCTGTAGAAACAAGCTTCATCTACAGTATGTAAACTAATTAACCTGAAAAGTTCTTGAGTGATGGACACATTTAAACCTAGAAAATAAACTTCTGAGTATAATAACATGCACTAAGTAATGTTACTATTTGGAGGTACACCAAGAAATTGTTTGTAGCCGAGGTGTACATATAATACTGTCCAGAACATCCATTCCATTGCTAGTTACTGCTATCGTATCTTAAGTTGCTCTTTTTAACTACTTTCAGCTCTGACTGCTAACTTACAAAAAACAGAAGGAACAGTTAGCCATATATATATTTTTTTTTTCAATGTATCTATTTTTTAAACTCTAAGGGTTTTAGAAAGTAAACTAAAATTCTTCTTCTGTCAATTTTTGGGTGATTCTAGACAAGTTATGAAACTTTGCATCAAATGTTCATGTTTTGCCACCAGGGTTTTAGAAAGTAAACTAAAATTCTTTTTCTGTCAATTTTTGGGTGATTCTAGACAAGTTACAAAACTTTGGATCAAATGTTCATGTTTTACCACCTAACATGATGGTCATTATCACAGTAAATTCATTTTCACATTAATTTCATTGTTCAGATGTATTTTGTATGCCAAGACTCTCTTGAAAACTAATGCCATTTTTAACTGAAAACAAATGTTCTTTTGCCAGGTTTAAGTTCCTCAAAACGGTGAATTTGGAAACTGTTGTCTCCCAGGATGTGGTGCTGTGTTTTCTGGTATAAATATGCCCACATTTTAGAGAAGTGTGCTGCCTCTCTGTCCTGTAGATAGGAATACATTTCTCTGAAACATTGGTAAACTTCCACCAGACTACATGCCGTCACATACCACAAGACATTAATCTTCAAATTTTATTTTAATTCATTTAACTCATTATTGTACCTTCAGTACAGTTCCACACTGTATTTTATATATGGATCAGAGATGAATAATTATAAAATTAGGCTGCTTGTCTGAATGGATTAAATGCCAGTATAATTGTAATAAGAATTTATGACAATTGGAGGCAGATATTGAGCATAATTTGTATTGAGTCTCTAGCTCTCTGGTTCCTAATTTTAGAGTCACTGCTATACATGTCCAATTTGTTAAGTAATTTTACTGTATTTGATATGCATCAGAATATTGCTTAGTTCAGTGGGATGGATTCCTCTGGCACATTAATTACTGCTTAAAACCATACTAAGTTCAAAAATATAAACTAATACTATTTCAGCATAAATGTTCAGTGAAACAGTGTTGTACTAATCAGAAAAACTAAAGGGTTTTGGACAAAAGTGTGTAAAAGATAAAGTTGTCTTTGTGCACAAAATGAAGGCATATGGGGGAATGGAGGTATGCCTCCACCCATTCTTAACCTCAGCACTGGTAGAGTCACTTTATCAGTGGGAAAGGAGCCAATGTATGCAATGAATAGGAAACCAGGTTGGTTCCAGAGCCAGTCTGCATGATTAGGAGAAGAGATGTATCTCTTGACAATGCTGAAAATCAAACCGTGATGCCCTGGTCACCCAGCGTGTAATCTAGTCACTACGCTGGGATGTGCTGTTGAACTTGTTTATCGCAAGAATTCAACAGTACAGTGGGTATGGTTTTAAATGCTTGTACATGCTTGTGCATGGTCGCTCGCATTTGTACACTCTAACACTTGCTACTGTGCAATGAATACTTGTTTCTTGTCAGACCTCACCAATGGTGTCTTTGGATGTTTCAAGCATACTTCACCATGAAATATTATAATTAACACTAAGAATGCAGCGTTTTAGTTCATAATTAATTCATTAAAATACAAGCATTGAAACCTAAAACCTCATTGATCTAAAGGAGAAAATGAAGCAAATGAACCCTATAATATTCTCACTAATCCTAGAATTACCATTTATTTTATTTATGTAACTAGATGAGCAAACTTTTGAAACGTCCTCTTGCATACAAAAAACTTAATCCTGACCCTGCTTTTTTCAGTATTATTTAGACCACAATGATAAGCATACTTATTAGTATTCTGAAATAATATCTTTATAACTGTGTCAGTTGGAGCTTTTAAGAGGCAGTTTTGTGTACCAGTAAAATAAATTTCCCTCTATTGAGTTTCATATCACAGATATAACTATTGATTCATGGACTTCGTTAATATATATGCAATGAAAACCACTTGAATGGGGTACATGGCCATTCTTGGACAACCCACAGCCATGAAAATTTGCATTCTTCATGGTAACCCTGCCCTATATTTATTAGTTTAGCATTTGTTATAATTGGTACAGACTGTAAATTTGTATAAAGGAACATCTGTGGTTTTGTTCCAACTAAACTTGAAAAGATGGAACACTTTATTTTTAAATATGAATGCCTGTGCAAAATATCAGATAATTCAGCTTAGTGAATATATGTTTAGATTCCTATGCAATGTCATTCTAAAATAAATAACACTGTGTAGTAAATTTTTAAAACAAAGAGACAGAAATCAAAATGTAGATTAGTAGTTTATGTCTTGCTACATATGCATCTGTCTCCTGAATAATGTACCGTCTGTAAGTACTGTATCAAATTTGGTCAAAGACAGAAACCTGTTCTACAGCCATATCATTGTCTTATTAACTGGATGAATGTTGTAGATATCATTCATAAAACCTATATTTATAAACAAATTAATACATGTAGTTTGAAGCTTTCATGGTCACTATATGCAACAAAGTCATCTGAGGCTATCAACCACATTCACAGAGCTAATTACCAAAGACGACTTTATTGCCAGTCCATACATTAGTCCCATGTTGATTCTTTAGGTCCTTCGCATGCTAAACTTACCTCCTACTACTTTATACCTGACAATCTAAAATTAAGTACACGTGTTGCATTTAAATTTAATGGAGAAAGGAAATTTCATGTCTTTCATGCACATCCCCCAAACCTAAACATGATACTTTTATACCGGTATAATTCTGTGATTGTCTCTTCCTGTAGACAGTTGTTTTATGTTTTGTATGTCTGAGAATACACACCTTGTTGTCAGTTACATAATTAATATTATCAAATATTATCTGTATTTAAGCACATATAGAAGTCTCATTAATTTTGTTTCTGAAGATCAGCAAGGTACCCAGAATGCTTCCACACCTTTAATAAAACAAATATTACTCAGAGACATGTTAGACCTTAGTCCCAGTTTTACATGAATTAAATATCATAAATATACGCACATCATTGCTAGAGAGATGGCAGTGGGCATGAAAACATGTTTCTCTTTCATATATATTTGCTTCTTAGTAAAAGAACTGGTACTAAAAGTGTGATATTCAGTGTATTCTGTGGTGTCCATCAATGCAGTAAAGTGAGAATGATTTATCTTACCATTCTGTCATCTACCCAGGAGAGAGTTCTCGATGAAAATACTACTTGCCAACTGTTGTGATGAGGATGTACAAGTACAATAGCATTATTTGTTGACTGTTGTGATGAGGTTGTACAAGTACAATAGCATTACTTGTTAAAGGACTTTATGAGGAAAGTAGTAGAATTCACATAACATGTTTCATTAGAGTTTAACAAAAACAGAATAATCCATTTTGAGCTCCAAACGAACAACTTTTTTTAACATGTACTCTAACACAACAGTACCACTCTTTGCCATTAATGCTAAATTGTAGTCTGAATGTTGCTACACACATGTGACCAGTGTTTATAAATTTTCATCCTGTCACCACCCAAATGATCATTGACATTAAACAACTTATCGTAAAGGTAGTAGTTGTGCAGTAGAGTTTTAATTCCTGTATAATTCTATAATTCTGTTCCTCTTATTCGTTAGGAATTAAAACTATTCTAGCAAAATGATGTGCATATAAACCCACAACAAGTTGTGTAGGGTATATTCTGTATGTTAACAGTCATTAAAGAAGATTTTAGCATTTACACTGGAATGTGAAGTCACCAGAAAACGCTTCTAGTATCTTTTATTAAAGGACACAATTTGAACCCTAATAATGAGATATCTAGCTGAGAAATTCTCTGGATCTCCAATATCACCAACTGAGAAGTTACAGCCCCCCCATTGTGTTGCTGTTTCTCAGCAAAGGTGATTTAAATTTTTCAAATTTTCAACTGCACATTTAATTTCGTTTTCGGTATTTTAATAGAAACTGACAGCTGCTTCTCTTGTTTGAATCTTTATAAAATGCATTTCTAAAAATGACCATGTCAGCTCCACACAGAAAGAAAGCAGAAAAGTATTTCTAGAAGAGAAAAAATTTAATTAATAAGCTGTCTTGGAGAACTGTGAAGTATTTGTTTACCTAATTATGTTCACAGTTGAAGCAAATCTGCCAGAAATTAACATGTTTTTTTTTTTTTATTGTCTTCTAAAATTTGATTTTGGTACAAAACTTACAACACAAAAATTTGCCTCAATTTATATATGCAGTCATGCACTGAGAGCCTGTTTTGACTATTTACACAGTACTGGACATTCTCACCCATTGACATAATACACATACTTCTTGCAATAATCAAACAAATAAACTGCTTTCTTCAATAAATGAAAATTGTAATTACTTTTACATCCAAATGCAGCTCTTAACGTACACATAGTAGTAACACAGAACATGAAACATACACATATATGGCAAATTCCCTGTATTTCTTCTTCACAAGAAAAATATAAGTCAGAGACTTAATCTAATTTTAGTGAAATTTTCCATTTATATCTCCTGAGCAGATTACAGTGTGTTTCACATAATTAAACTTAGTGTATTTACTGCTCTCTCTCTCTCTCTCTCTCTCTCTCTCTCTCTCTCTCTCTATCATTAGATCTCTTTCACTCATATTCGGAGTAGGGTAACATAAATATCAAATATTTGAAATCCTGCACATTTCTTATCTCTGAACTAGATCCTGTAATGTTATTAGAAATAATTGCCTAGTGTCAATGAATGTGAAGGACTGAAGCGCACATTTATAAATACAGTGCCCCTGATATAGCAGCATCCTCCCTTGGTACCCATGAAAGTCTTTGAACATAAATTCGTTGTTATACAGTATTTCAATGTACTCTTGTCCTTGATATACCACCACAAATTGTGGTGAACAGACAGTGGCAATATGTTGAGGACTGATTGCATATGCATAATTTTCTTGTTACCTTGATACAGATAAGAAATTATAATTACCGCACATCACCTTTTGTGTTCTGTGCCTCAGTTGTGCCACCTGTGAGGAAAAAAAATTGTAGGGGCATGATGTGTTTTTATACAATGTCCTATTTTACAGGAAATGGATTATTTCAAAAATTGCTTAAGATATCAGTATTTTCATTCTTACCTCACCCATTCCTATAAGTGCATTCTATTTTGTTTTAAACTTGAAATTTTGGCATGAGTTTTGTTAAACAAACTTAAGTTTATATAGACAAACTAGAAGATCAGTTTTTGTAAATGTACACAAATAAAACAGCTGGTTATAATTCTTACTTCAGCTGTGTTTTTTACAACATTTCTTATCTTCATACAACTCAGTTTCCTTTAAACTGTTTAATGCAGTCCACGATTTGTAAAAGTGTATACATAATCTTAATTTTTTATCTTTCTCCTTTCTTTAAAGTGTTATTATTTCAACAAACATGACTAAACGTGTAAGAATATTTATTTAAGCTGTACCATGTGTGTATTCAGAAATTTACTGCATAATTATCAGAATTTCTACAGCTTCCACCACAAAACTATTTTGATGGCAGAATAGAGTTTTAAGTTATTTATGTGCAATAGAGTGAAATGAATTGTTTTCAGTTTGTTTTTGTTTTATAATTGTAATTATTTTATCTCAGCCATAAAATTTATTCCAAGTTGAAGATGGCAGATGTCACTGTCAACAATAACTACTTTCTGCTTTTAAACTAGTTGACTACATGACACTGGAGAGATGCAGTCTCCATTCTTCTGTTGTAAGACAGTACTGTCACAATGGGCTGAATTAAAGAGCAGTAAGCTAACTGACAATGAACTGGCATACAGTGATACCACTTATAGATGAAATGCATAAATTTAATATGAGTAAACTTCCTTCTTGCTTTTTAACAGAAACTGATATACTGAATACAATTGAAAATGTTGCTAGAACAATGGTGTGCAGCATTTTTATATCTGTGATTCCAGTTACTTAAAAACTTTCCTTGCTTCACCCCAGTCTGTTATATTGATCCTATTACGGTTTGTTTTTTTTCTGTTTATCAGAATTAGATGATGTATCTTCTATTATATAACTTAAATTCTATGAATATGTGTAGATAATTTCACACCATGTGTTTAAAGTTTTGCGTTCTGTAAAATACACATTTGAAAAATGTTCTTGGTAATTAAAACTTGCCACAATATTTCTGTGAACCCCAGTATTGCTTACCACTACTCTATATCATGTCATATCATATCATTTATTTTCTTTTCATGGATCCTTACAGGATTACAAAATCCTAGAGGGCCATGGCAGCCTTTAAAATAAATCCAAAAAATAATAAGTGCTTTATCTAACTCTTACTTAGGACACATAATTTAACAAACCCAATCCATGCCTTTAAAACTGGACTGCTTTTACTTCCAGCATCATTCTTCCATATGACACCAAGAGCAGTTATAGCTTCCAGCTGACACATGGTGTAAACGCAATTTAAACAGTAATTAATTCACATGGAAAATAATACAATGAACCCCCTATTCTTAAGGGATTTTAGGCACATTAACAGAGTTTAAAAAGTGACTGTAGGCTTCGTCATGTCTGTCCATCCCTCTGCATGGAACAACTCAGTTCTGCTGTCCAGAGAATTCACTTTCATTGCAAACCGCACAAAAATATTGGGCATTTTACATGATGACCTACATCCATTTATGACAGCTTGGTTCATTCTTCCTAAAATGAAGAAAGTTTCGGACAGACAGTTGTAGAAAAATACCAAACATCCATAGGCATAACTTAGGGGGTGCATCGGGGGACAAATGCCCCTCCGTTATTTTTTTTTACCCAAGAATCAATTTTTGGCTTTTCTGTTGAAGAGGGGCAAATAAATAATAGAAGTATTTTCTAAATGATTATTTGGGTGGTGTAAAGACAAAAAACAAATTAAAAACCTATGTGTTACAGAATGCAGAATAGAAACATTTGCGTCATCTGTTTACAAAGGAAGTGGGGCACTGTAAATTCTCTGTGCTTCTTGTAGAAGGTCATTGTATATTAATGAGTGGTTCAAACGAATCTTTTTCATCTTTCTCACTTCATTCTTTCGTAAATTAAAGTTCATAATACCCATGGTCAAATTTGCCCCGCCTCCCCCCCCCCCCCCCAACCCCAAATGTTATTGCCCAAGTTATGCCTATGCAAACTCCCATTTCATGTCAAATATAAGGTACATAAAACATGAAAATAGATTCATAATATTTTATTGCTTATACCTATGAATATGTAATCTGGTATGGACAGAAATTACGAATATGCCCATAGCTTATTACAAAATGTTGCTTGAACGTCCGTAATTATCCAAATTATCCAATATTTTGACGAGCCGAAACGTATAGGTTATGTATCACTGATAACTTCAGCAAAAACAATAGTAGCATAGACATGCTCTTTCAGAGACGTGACATTAGTTGTGAACAACAACGAAAAGCGTGGTCTCTTGTTTGAACAATGCTGGATGCAAAGTTTAAAAGTGCCCAAGGAGTACTGTATGTGTGCAGTTCTTGTGTTGTTCTTTTTGGTAGGGGTGGTTCTGAACATAAAAAAAAAAGGAGGTAATTTAACTTTCAGCTTATTGTTGGCGGATTACTGAAAACAAATGTTTATTTAGTTCTAATGTGAGGAAAATTGCATGATGATTTCAGTGTATTATGTTTAGCTTACCTCTAAAGTAGTGAAAGTAGAAAACACTTTTCACTCTCTTGGGTGTTTTTGCAATAGAATTAGACAAAGAATGAAATTGGAAATAATGGTGGAAAGAGTATGGTTCCAAGCAAGGTCAATTTTTATTCCTGTACTAATATAGAAAATATATATATGACATAATTATGACAACTGTATTGTAAGCTATTCAACTGTAAAGACAATCCATTTTTCTTAACCTTTGTGAAAAGGGTAAACTGCATATTATTGCCATTGCTGTTGTTGATGATGTTGTAGTGTAGATACTTCCCACTGTAGGCTATAGTGTTTAATATGATTAGATACTAAAGGGTGAGATGATGTCACTGAACCTACTTCTCAGTGCAGTCTAGATTTATGTCAGTTTACTGGAATTTAATGTCAGAGACCAGATTAGTGTTTCTAAAACCATAATTCACCCAGTAAGTAGAATGCTACAAGAGTGCCTCTAAATTATATCAAAAGTGTTTTAGTAACCCCTTTAGTACGGAATACTGAATTTTACCATAAATATTTTGTTTGTGACAGTTTCTTTTTCTGTCCATTTATTACAGATGCAATATGCTGTAAAAATTAACCAGTATTTTTTTTTTGGAGGGGGGGGGGGGGGGAAACACCACATTCAACCACACAGGTTAAAAAAAAGGGAGGGGTTAACAAACATGAAACAAAAACTTTCAGAAAAATAAAAAGGAAAAAGAAAAA
>Ga0123352_10022508_pt1 | contig 10050 bp, 2 predicted proteins | sample TergutLab28metaG_FD_89700 | JGI IMG/M metagenome (GOLD analysis project Ga0123352, IMG submission 89700) | Labiotermes labralis P1 segment gut microbial communities from Petit-Saut dam, French Guiana - Lab288 P1 | ecosystem: Host-associated > Arthropoda: Insects > Digestive system > Gut ...
ATCAAGTCTGCGCTCAAAGGAACCAGGTTCGAGTCCGTGGATGCAGTGAAAGCAAAAGCGACGCAACTCTTGAACAGCTTAACACAAGATGACCTACAGCACTGCTTCCAACAGTGGAAAATTCGCATGGAGCGGTGTAGGGATCGGGGAGGGGACTACATTGAAGGGAAAAACATTTCGATTGTCTGATTTTTTTCAATAAAGGGTTAAAGCATGAATCCGGTTTCTTTATTGCCACACCTCGTAATAGCCCAAAAGGCCAACCCATAGTGTAACCATTATTAAAAATAAACAAAAAAAAAAAAGATCTCTGCAAGTGTAATGGCAACCGAATATCTGTAGACAGGATTGTAACTACCGAAACGTCGTATATAACAAAAATGTACGTCGTCTAATACACTATACATGCAGGTCAGCCTGATTTCACAGGAGGATATCTCACTCTTCCTTCTGAGAGTGCGCTGATAAAGAAGATGTAATCTTGATGACCAACATAATAGACTGGCCGACGTCATGTCTCGATTAGTCCTTCGTTTAGGGGTAGAAACTCCACAACAGAGTTAAATATTTGTTTAAAGATTGTATGGCGTCGAATCGAACAGTTATGGGGAAATTCGAAGGAAGTCAAAACTGTTACGGACAAATTCAATTAGTATCCCAGAATCTCACTACAGAAAATGTGGAAAATTTGAACACTCAGAAAGCATTTCTAGCAATCCCGAAAATCCAAAATTGTATCTCCCAAACATGAAGTGGAAATGCTACAGTCTGGTCATCGGTGAACTGTCAAGCTCGAATAAGCAGCAGATAACAATAAATGGATACGTGAGATTTCAGACTTCGCAACCGAGTCTCTTGTGGGATATCGCAGTGGGTGTTCTGCTAGACAGTGGGACATGCTGTTTCAATCAGCACCGTTCCTATTGAGAGAGGTAGCAGGTTTCTCGGAAAGGTCGGTACGCGTCTACCAGACCACACGAAGTCATCTCCCAGAAGACAGTCAGGAAGCACATCAGGGGTATGTCAAGAAATTTGTGAGACGAAGTAATTATGGTGTATTTTATGGGAGACCTAACGTACAACAGAGAAGATAAAAGTATTCCCTGTTTAAGACATGCAGGCATATAGGGGAGAAGAGGTATGGTTCCACTCATTCTTAACCTTGGTAATAGATAGACGTCAGTTGTCACCTTCATGTCCCGGACACTTTCACCGGGGAAAGAACCTCTGTAAACATTGAATAGGAGGCTGGGTGGGCCGCAGTGCTCTGGAGAAGAGAAGAGACCAAACTCCTGCTACTTCCATTGTTCGAACTTCGGATCTTCTAGCCCACAGCCAGGTCGCTACAATCACTACGCTATCCGGATATTACTGTCGTACTGTACAACGAAAATAATAAAAACCTTGACGAAGAATGGCCAATGGCAGCGATATTAGCAGAACTGAAATAATGTAGGAATGCATACACGGTGTGTGTGCCTGTTGTGAACAAATTGTGTAGACCGTAAAATAGCACCTTTGTTTAATTTTTGGTTTCATAGTAACAAATACCTAATGAATTATAGGAGGCAGGCAGATGAAATATTGTGTGGAAGTAGGTCATGGTAATGCGCGTTCTGTACGTAATATTTTTTTTTTTACGCGGTAGGAACTACAAACAAGATGGTGGTATAACTGTTTTTAAGTCATACAAGGTGGAAACTTAATATAGACAAGTCCGTAGGCCTCCTTAATTAACAGTTGTAGAATTTAGGCTTTTAACTTCCAGCATAATTAATTAACAGTTCGTGTCTCGACATTTTAAGGAAAACAAGCATAATACGTTTTCTACAAAACTTCTTTTTTCTTAAATTGAGATTTCTTAAATTTAAATCTTTTTAAAATTCATTACAATCGCAAGCATACAATTTGAATTTATCTTCTTCTCATCATATTTATCTTATATTCTTGTTATTAAATGTGATTAAGTTTACTCGGTCTCGCCAAGTGATGAATTAAAACGAATTTGTTTACGCAGCCTTGCCTTACGCACGGTGGCATCCTTTACGTTTTGACACTCTGTTGCTTGGTGACAAAGAAACAAATGACACTCATTTCGAAGTCAGGGGCAGTTGTTCCAGAGTATGCTTCAACCAATGCATTATGGGCTTACAAAGTGGATGTCAGGAGACTATAATTCTGATATAAGCCTGAAACACTGCATTCACTGGCCGTAGGTTCCTCCGGAACTTGGAAACATTTAACCAATTTGTGGAGCAGAAACCCCCCAAAATACCATAATTTGAGCTTAATTAAGGCTCCAAATCCCTTCTTTACGAAGTGCAGTAGTCCCTGCTAATGACACTAACTGGGTATTACATATCAGACTTCCGAAAAAAGTTTTACCTTTATGGCAGGTACGAAGTATTTTGGAATTCTGCAGCCTTACATTAAGAAGTACCTTTGCTATACTTACCTTCCGAGCGTCGGAAAAATATTCTCCTGGCTTCCATGAAATACTCCCCGTTAAAATATCTATCCTCAGTGCGGCATAAGGTATTCTCACTTTCTAAATAGTAACAAATATACTGAAATATAAGAGGACAATTTACCCAGTATACAAGAAAATGCAAGTACTGACGTATATGTTCTACTTCATGAAAATATGCAAAATTAAATATCTTGTATTATTGCACAATTTTTTCGTACTTCGTAGGCGATATGCCTCTCAACTTTGCCAGCACATTTCAAGTCTCTGAAATACACGTCGCGGCTCAGAAGACTTGCACAACAGTATGCAAATTCTACACGCTTCCATCATCACAGTGGAGCCTGACAGCCGTGAGTCATTAATGCACGTGGTGATCACACACGTGTGTTATATTCACCGAACTATGATTTGCACTAGCACAGGCAGTACTTTTAATTGTTTGTAGTTCTGTGTTCCTGAAACGATGAACGGAAATAACGTGGCAAAGTCTGCAAATTCATCTATGAGGAGTTTTAGTGGCTTGACAGGTGGAGATACCGTGGATTTTTCGGTCTTTGGCGACTGGATTTGCTCTGGTGACCCAGGGTTGCTAGTTTTGGAATGAGTCGTACTTATTAATGAGTACACATGACGTCAAAAAAGTGGATTTGCATTAGATGAATGTAGTGGGGAGCAGACGATACTGACAGATGCTATGTGACTTAAACCGCTTTCATTTACTATATATTTGGCGGATTTTTCTATGTTATTTGTCCCAATTATGCCGCACGTGTCCTAAGGCTGTTATGTGACCCAAAGATGAGTACTGAAATTTTGTTGACGTTGTAGACCATTGAGTAGTAGTGTGATCAGATGGCCAACTTATTTCTTGCATATGGGTGTCGATACTGTGGACCGCTGTATAGCCGGCATTACCATAAATCGACGTTCCTAGCGCAGCAGTGGTTGCATTTTTAATGTTGATTGTCGTTTCGTTCTTTCGGCTGCCATACAGAAAACTTTTGACAGTGAGATTTCATGCTACGTACACTGTAGGCCATATTTTTGTGTCGTCCGAAAGTCGCGGACCGGAAGTAGTTCGTGGAAGAACAACGCAGAATCACACGTTGCAGTTGTCCGTCCGTTCGTCCGTCTGTGTAAAATCTTGTCTGTTGGTCAAATGCTGAAACTGTCTCTTCTACAGGCTAACAGTGCATTTACTGTGAATCGAAAGTAATGTTGCTTCTCCACACTTACTTTCAAAATAGGTTATTATATTTCTGTGAAATAAACGGTTTTAATATAGGATAAAGGGGGCGTGAACTGTGCCACAAGACGGGAGGTTCCGGGTTCGATTCCCGGTAGGTTACTTGGAAGTTTTCAAGTGACGTATTCCTTCTGTCTGCATTAAGAACCTGTAGGGACCATACAACCTCTAATACGAGTACCAAGGGATTTATTTGGTGATGAAGGGCGGCCGGCGCGGAGAGCTGACATCTCTGCCGTCCTACTTTTGCCGAATTTCAAAGTGAGGATGGAAGCGTAACTTCCCATTCATCCTCTGAGTCTTCTTCTTGACTTGTTACGGGAGAGCTTTTAATTCGGGATACAATTTTGAAAATGTAAACAACTCATACGCATGGAAATTTCCTCTCGTTTTTTACAAGGACTCACTGAAGGACAAGAGTAATGTTCCTTTTTCCAGCTAATGATAGTATAACTAGGGCACAATTATGATATGCGTAGAAGAAATTCCTTCAGATTCCTCTCAAAATAGAATTTCTCGCTTGCATTCTTTATAAAGAGACTTTAAGAATTCAGATAAAAGTTCAGGCACTGGCATTCTAACGGGTAATTCACCTGAGATGTTAAATCCAATCCGGTCATTAAATTTTGAATCCTTCTCCGTAGCTGGATTGCAGCCCAACCCTGTCCTTGCATCATGTTAATTTTAACTAGGCTTTTTTAATAGAATGTATCGACTTACCGTTTATCTCAGTTTCAGTCACCTTCTTTTTGACCAAATGAGCAGTCTGGTCCTGTTGAATGTCAGCCTGTCACAACGGTTAATATCAACTCCAGTTCACGTACAGTAGTCGTAGAAGTAATACAGTTTTGTACGTCACCGCCGATATCAAGTAACCATCTGTGATACTTGCTTTGTTTCTGAGGTAGTAATAATTCCAAAAATACCTTTTCCAATGAGTCTGGTAGATTATTAATCTGTTATAAGTAATGTTTATTTACAGTGTCACTTGATTTCAGCTCCCAGCTTATCAATTTATTTATCAACAATCATACTGACGAGGGTGGATGTCTATAACCATTTTACAATCGTCCGAAGTTGGTCCTCCGTCCGATATGTTTACTGCGACCGTGGTTTAATTGAATTTTGAAAAAGTACATCCCGTCCTTGCGAAATTGTTACGAAGCCTGGGGAAAAGACGCGGAAAACAACATTTCAGATCTGCGTAGTTTCCAGCTTTCGCCGCGGCGTAAGTTAGAACTTGATTCTTATGTGGTGTTACACAGCGTAGATTGGTAGATTGTTGCGGACGTTTCGGTGCTTGTCGGTCTCACTTTTAAGATTCTTGGACTCCTTGACCCTTGAACAAGGGACCGGTAGGTTGTCCCGAAACCCCGGTAAATACCGATCTACGTTGCGTAACATCCCAGTAGAGCGCAAACATTTCAGCCCATCCGATCATCAGATATAATGAAAGACGTAGTATCCTCTTCGCGTTAAATGTGTGTTTTCCATATGCAGTGCTAGTTGATCATTTTGTTATACACTACGTATATAGAACACATGTGAATTTACTTAATTAAATTCCCTTCTTAACTGAACCATCTGGATATATTTGCGAACGAACGCTGTTCCAGGTCTACGAGTATGTTCTAATAAATTAACATTTCGTATTATCACTAGCAAGATAGGACCCATCGATTGCGTTGCCTTCACCTCTGTGACGTTCCATCGACAAAGTCTGACGGAAAGTTAACTGTAAAAATCCTCTCCGAAGTCTGTGTTCAGTCCTGTTATAATTTCGTGGATTCAGTCGTGACGTAATGGATAATCAATATTAATTGTCAAATATAACATCATGATTTAATCACTAACCAATCGAACTTAAGGTAAAAGAACATGTCTACGTACAGAGGGCATGGGTTTATGACTGGCGCTGGGGTTAATGATTAACAAATTGCCAGTAGATGTCGAATTCCATAAGGAATGCTTGTAATAATAAGAAGTGAGTGCGAATAACTTCTAAATAAACAAAAAAAGATGAAAGAAGTCATAGTCGTTATACAAGGCACACCGTTCACTGCACCGATTTTCGCACAACTCACAACTGTTCAATGTCAATAAGTGGAGATCTACATCGAATTTCACCGATATCGGCCAACATATACGGAAAGTACGGGTAGGAACTTATTTAGGCCCGTAAGTAAAGGATAACCGTCAGTGAGCCCAACTATGACGACATTCACGCTTGCTCAACACCTTTCGTAAAATCTTCTACATCGTATTTTATGAAAACCCGAAAGCGGTGTAGCAGCTCATGCTCGGTCGCAGATGGGCAGACGTGGTCACCACATGAGGCTTTGTGTGTAAATAGCGCCTGAAAGTGGCAATACATGACAAGACGGGTTCCAATTTGCGTTGGGCAGTCCATAGCTATTACATCACTGGTTATACGGGAAGGCCGCTAGGAATTTTCGTCGCGATCTGTTGGCAATAGGTGCATACCACGTATAACAGCTGGCAGTTTTTATTGGCCTTGGATATGATTGTGCGCTGGTAGGAAGGGTTGCATCGCTCAGGAGTAAGTGAACGAATTTACCACGTGTTGTGTAGTTTACAGTCACGTACTCTCTGTCTTATCTCCATATTAACACATGGCGAATATTTATATAGAAGAGGAATTTTTTGATTAATAAGGAATTGTTTGTTTTGTCTTCCGTGGTATGACGCCGGGTACTCTGGTAGATACGTAATGGAGTTTCGGCGGGAAAGGTGCTCTATCTTCAGTGTTAAACAGTTAGGTGTGCCGGAATAAATATTGATGCGCGATAGGGTGGGCAAGTAATGGGACTACTTATCTACCAGACTACACGGGGTTACATCCCAGAGTACGGTAATCATAACAGTCACCGGCATCTACTCCAACACGTTCACTTCGCGTACGTTTATTTTGTCGAGTCTTCACAGGTATTGGAAAGACGTTTACGGTTTCTCGCCAATTCTGCACATACGTGTATCTCCTAATTTACAGCGCCAAATTTCCTTCGGTATTTTGTTATGAATTGTTTGTACGCTATGCGTCAAATGCAATTTGTCCGTCAGCAAGTTCGGCGTAAATACTGTTGACACATGTCGATGCATTAGGTATTAAAAGCCTGTCGAAAAAGCTGTTTGATCAATGTAATTTGTTTCACTGCCACTTTTAATATATTCTGTCCATTAATTAACACGGCAGCCAACGTACGTAGAACGCAACATTTAGGCGCGTTCGTGCAACTGTTGTTCCAATAAAGCAATAACTATTACACATTTTGAGTATGTGTTTGTAGCCTTAGGTATACAGAATGCAATGCGCATGTGCCATATTTTCGTCTGTGGTTTGTCCGGCTCTACGATATGTTTTCTCATTATCTCGTTAACGGCCCTATTTTCGGGGGGAAAAAGTTATTGAACATAAAATGTGTTTTTCTCTACAGTTTTGTCTGTAACGTCTCATTCTAAGAAGAACTGAAAGAGAAATGATTTAAAGGGTATGTTGGTCTTCTTGTAGAGTACCCATTGATCTTGTCACATTTAAATGAAACTTGAATATTCTCGGCAGATTTTCGAAAACTACTCCAATCAAATTTCAAGCAAATCCGTCCAGTGGGAGCCGAGTTGTTCCATGCGGACGGACGGACAAACAGATAAAGAAGCTAAAAGTTTTTTTTTTAATTTTGCGAACGCACCTAAAAATCATAAAGTTAATTAAAAATAAACATCTGTCGGAATTAAGTTCTCTTGTTAGGCCTATAACCAATGTTGCTTCAATATAATGCAACTGACATACAAATAAAATGATCGCACCATATTGTGGCAGCCAATAGGAATCTGGCTTGTCGATAACTGTCCGAAAAACAATACAATGCGGATTTACGAGATTTCAGGTTCTCACAGCGGTGTTCCCTCAGTCTCAGTTCCTACGGGCTGTTACGCCGCGTCGACTGGCAGGTAGTCATCAACGTTTCTAAAAAGCCTAGAGCCTGCTACTTGGAATGTTTGACCACGAATTTCGTAGTTCTACGCTTCTCTGAAAAGTGACTATTTGGCATTCGATACGGCGTAACATCCTGGAAGACTTTAATCTTTAAATCGGCTTTATTTACACCTTGTAATAATCTTTGAAATGCGCGTTTACAGTGCGGCAAAATAGCATGTGATGGGGTCTAGTGCAGTTGCTGATTACCTCATGACAACTGGTGTTCAAACTTTCATTTTCTTGGTACAAAAATTTTCGAACTGTAAGAAAATGAATATGAGATAAATTGGTCAAAGGAGCACATGCCAAACGCTTTGGTGTCACTTTGTAATAAATGAATCACTTTCCTTTGGCAGATTCCTGTGGCAAACATACACAGCGTAATCTGGAAAGTGTACCAGCCAGTTCTGTTTGGTCTCATTGGTACAGAAACAGACCTCTCACAACTGAAAGCAAACACAATTTTGTATGGTCTGTGTTTCCTGGCTATGGGTCACACGGTCAGCTCTTTTAGAAGATGTCATTTATTTAGAGAACTGATAAACATTTATTGAGGTACCAATCATCTGTATTTCATCTCCAACATAACTTGATGGCTTTTGATAAAATTTGTTATTTGAGGGCCTACACTAATTTGTGTGCTGCCATATTCAATTCTTTTCTATGAAAATTTAATATAACCCCTTATTTTACACAAATCTGTACCTGAACTCTCTACATTACTTAATGAAACAGAATGACAGGCATTCTGTCTCAGTGCAGTATGCATGTAATGTAATTAGCTCTGCAACAGTGGGTTTATATTCATATTAAACACCATGAACAATGACATTTGCAAAATCACAAATGCCTTACGAATACAAACTCAAGTATAACTTACGCTTTTCTTTCATACTTGTGCATATTTTCCCTGTTAAACTCTCACTTGGACCATATGTTACACCATGCAGTTTATATGATGAAGCACCGAACCATGAAGATGTATGACAGAGTAAGGTTATATGACCATGCAGTCTTAACCTTGGCTCTAGGGTGAGGCAAGTGATCAGCTTCACACCTCTAGTACCCAGTAGGTAGGGGGCTTGGTTGGTCCCACAGTTGGTCAGATACATGAGAAATACAGACCTTGGAAACCCAGAACTGGTTAAAAAAAAATTAATAAAAGTGAAGAGACACACACACACATGCATACTGTTAGTTTTCTGTGGGTGAAGAACTCGGCAAGGTGCAGTGAACAATGTCCTGCCATTCCAGGTAACCAATCAAAATTGGTCATATGCTCTTGAAAATGTCACTGCATTTGGCCTGTCAGAGTCTGGGGTCATTCAGAATTTATTAAAAAGTATAGCATGTGAAAATCATCCCACATTACAAGATGCACATTTATATTAAAGTTTGAAATAATTTAATGTTAAAAAATCATACCTTTTCACAAAATGAATCAGTGATCAAGCAACCATCAAATACAACCCTAGTGAACCCAACAGGTTTAAATTCTTACACATTCTTACACATCACTAACTACTAAGGTCTTTACATCAAGTTGTAGTTAAAAATAAAATATGTAGTATTAAAATAATTTCAAATTTAAATGTAGCCCAGAGATATGTTTACCACTGATATGTGTGTGTGTGTGTGTATGTATGTATGTATTCAGAATTACCCTTCTCCATGTTGGCACCACACCAACATGTGTTTATAACGTGCAGAGCACTGCATACTGGCACAATAAACCCCAGGCTGAAAACACAGGTTCATCTAGAAGTAAAGGCTGGGGCAAATAAGCATATGTTCACATCTCATCAACAGAACGCAGGGCAAAAAATCACATCACATAACTATCTGGTAAAGCCATTGAAAATGTGGCAAAGTACAGATTTTTTGTGATAACACCAACCAATAAATATTACATGCATGAAGAAATTAACAGCCAATAAATTGGGGAAAGGCTTGCTATCATTTGGTTCATAATCTTTTGCCTTCCTATTTGCTGTCTAAAAACATAATGATTAAAATATCATAACTATGAGTAAATTTGCCTGTTGTTTTGCATGGACACAAAACTTGGCCTCCCACATTAAGGGAAGAGCTTTGGCTGAAGATGTTCAGAACATGGTGCTGAGGAAGGTATATGGGCTTCAGATGGAGGAAGTAATAGGAGCCATAATGAGAAGCTTCATGACATGTACTACTCAGCAAAAACTATTAGGGCAAGTAAATCGTGGACAATGCGATGGGCAGAGCATGTAGCATGCATGGGACCTGAGACCATTTGGGGGAAGTATACATAGGTGGGTGGATATTAAAATGCATCTTAAAGAAATTGCACGGGGACTG
>Ga0123352_10022512_pt1 | contig 10050 bp, 8 predicted proteins | sample TergutLab28metaG_FD_89700 | JGI IMG/M metagenome (GOLD analysis project Ga0123352, IMG submission 89700) | Labiotermes labralis P1 segment gut microbial communities from Petit-Saut dam, French Guiana - Lab288 P1 | ecosystem: Host-associated > Arthropoda: Insects > Digestive system > Gut ...
GCCTCGTGAGGTCAATTGAGGAGCTACTTGAATGGAAAAAGTAGCGGCTCCAGGTCTAGAAAACAGAGATTAACGGCTGTGGGGACCCGTTGCGCTGACCACGTGACACCCCTCTCTCCGCAATGGCACTAACTTCGCTGACCGGCGGCGGCCGCTCTGTCGGTATAGTTCGCGTGCGGACTAAGGCCACGGAGTTGTTTAAGGTACAGCTGAGTCATATGTGAGACTATTATGTACGAGACATGTCTTACCTGAAGTTATAGACCAAAGTAGGCCTAATGAGGCCTATAGCAGTAAACACTTTCGAGTTTGTTTATTACGTGGTTAACGAAATGCTTTGCTACAGAATATGGAATTAAGGGATACAAATGTGACCCAAAATTAAATAAACAGAACAATTATACATCTCCATCCAGCTTCTGCCGTTGATGTGACCAGCACTTCAGGTTATGCGCTGTAATTACTTCAGTAAAGGTATTCAGATGTGACGAAAAGTATTCATGTGTGTTTCATGTTAAATGTCAAAGGAATGTGCCGATGGTGCCTAACAGGTGCATTTTCGAGTGTTTATCCCACTAGGTGGATAAAGAGAGTCGAACTCGGTTATAACATCGTGAAAGGGACTGGATATTTTGTGTTATAGGGGAGTGTCATGCTAACCGAGTAGTGACACTGTTAGAAACTAACAGATACGACACAATATTTGAGGGTATATACCACGCGCCGCGTACAACGATGTCATTATAACCGGGTTCGACTGTATTTACTTCGTCACAAGTGACTGAAATATTAATCATAAGTAGATTGTAAACATTCGCATTCCCAATCAGTGCCTGCTGTCTGGACACGCAGTAGATTCCACTCTGGGTGAATGGATTGAATACTGGAAAGTTTTAAGAGACCTGCATTGGTAAAAACTAAGAGTGCTCCAGATTGAACATCCATTACAAAGAATTTTTCAATACAGACCTTGTTATTGTAGATTTTTCATAAATGTGCAGTTTTAATTACGGGTTAAAAATTCAGATCCTTTATTCAATGGTAACTGCACTTGGAAGTTGGGTTTTTTGAAGTCGTGTTTTGAGTTGGGTTATAATAATTTAATTTTGTGTAATTTTTAGCGATAAAATAATAGGCAGGACACAAGTGCTCTCTGTATTGTAAGGTGCATCTAGTAAGTGCCATATATCATACGAGGCCCCAGAGACCTGTAACCAACAAGGGCAGTGTAGCCTACAGTTTATACGTTTCAGTGGCTTTTCAAAACTCCATCGCGCTTTGTTCGTGTATCTGTGGAAACGCCAGTTCAGCGTCTGATGGCGATTGTCTTTGGGTTGCGACTTGCCAAGGACGAGGTGTTGGATAATGTTTTTGACTGGCTTTTAAGTTTCCAAAAAGACAAATTTCTTGTTCTTGGTATGACGTGTGAAATATGTATAAGGATCTATGGAGAAAGTACGTTGACAATGCACATACTTTGAAGCATCTTCAGAAACTTCGATATTGAGGAATGTATAGCACCGTCCACAAACTGTAAATACTTGTTTCTTCCCAGGCCCCATTCAGACAGTAGTGTGCTGTGATGACGATGCGTAAATTATCTACCAAGTAGCTGACAATGTGCAATGCATTTTTCTCTTTTCACTGCACAGACGTTAGTGACGTGTTTACATGATACTTTTGTACTGCTTTTTCCACGATGTTAACCAGTTTTGGCAGCCCAGATGTCATTTGTTACGTTTCTAGGGCGGAAGCAGTAGCTAGGAACCCACAGATTTAAAATTCGTGCGGTACTGAAACAACCCCCAAACTAGAGGTTTTTGCAAGAACAAGGCACTGATTATACCTGTGGACAGAAACAGTAGAGCCACGGATGATTAAACTGCTCGTTGCCCACGGGTGCTACTGTTGAAAACTATTTCACGGGTCGTAATGTGATACATGATGTGCGTGTAACGAAGGTTCCGTGGATCGCTCCACCGTATGTGCAATGCAAACTTAACCTCGTTCTACGCATAGTGTTAAGCGCGATGGCGTGTAGTTCATATTGACCCTGTTATCCTAAGAGATGGTCTTTCTAATTCGTAGTTAATTAGTGGTAGATATTGCTTTAATACGCGGCTCAGTGATCTCAATTTGTGTACAAAGCCCTAAAAAGTCTGTCTATAAAATTATTGCATTAAAGACATTAAGAAATATATTTTCACAATAAGCATTAAATTAGATAATTAAACGTGAAAGTGTACAGTGGTCAGATTTGTTGTGTAATTCCTGTCTCAGGTTTTCAACTCTTATTTGACTTCCACCAATCAGCTGGTACATCAGAGAACTACTACATATTTTGGAGGGGGATATATGCATTTTTTTTTTTTTACTGCTGTAAACTGTGAGAACTAGAAAAAATGGTTCACAGTTGGAGTGAGCTATGTCACAAGAGACAGCTGGAGTTCGGTAGCAACTGGTCGGTGAGTTTACAGGCAGAATCCATGTTTTGACATTCCTCCATGTGACTTATTTACTGTAATTCGTAATGAAAGTTAAAGTACCGTAGGTTGTGGTCAGACCGCATATTTGCTCTTCTCTGTTCAGTTGCTGGTCACGAATACAAGCTTAGGTACTTTGTTTGTGTTTTAAATTCGCCGTATGTGTTTGTTTCCTCAGCAAACGCCTAATAGCGGGCGAATTTCAAACTGAAATGCTGTAGGTCATATCTAGACTAGTTCAGTTTACATTCTTCCACAGATAATACCCCGCATTTGAGCTGAAAGGATTATGGAGATTATGCAATTCCATAATGTCATATATTAACTTCACTCACATTATGTTTATACTTACTAATAGGCTGTAAATCACAACTGAAGCCTTGCCTAATAAAGTTATCCTCCGTGCTAAATGTGTTCAGTTGGCTGGAACGCAAGGTGACACGTATACGTGTTTTCAGTTTGTGACGCTGCGAGCGTACTTGTTAAAGGGAGACGGCCTGTTGTAGTTGGTGTTGATGCCAGACATTCGCAGCGTCATATAGTGCAAATCCTGTATATCAGGTGGCATCCGATACGTCTGGCCCCATGACCTTACTGAGGTCGCGTGCTTTCATTATAGTGGACGTCAGTATGCGTCAATTTCAGTTAACAATTGTTTGATTTAGTCTGAATTCAGTGCAATGTGCAACTGTCAGGTGGAGCGCACTGCTGCTAACGCACACCATATGATCAATATATGTGGTAGAAAATTATAAAATTGTATAGTCATTCTTCTTCTTCTCCTCTTCTTCTTTTTCCATTGGCACTACAGCCCACTGTGGGCTTTGGCCTGTCGAAAAATGTCCTTCCATTTTTTCCTATCTGCCACCAACTCTCTTCATCTTCTCACTCCCAACACTTAAAGATCTCTTTCTACCTCTTTCCACCTTTTCCTGGGTCTTCCACTTCTTCTCGTCACTTCCAGTTCTTGAGTGAAGATCTTTTTGGGCATCCTATCCTCCTCCCATTCTCTCTAGGTGACCTAAACAGCTTATCCTTTGCCATTTTATCCATTTTACTATATTTTCTCCTTTGCTCCTCTCTTCTAGTTCTCGATTCGTCCGACTTTTCCATTCCTCGTTTTCATATTTAGGACCATACATTCTTCTAAATATTTTCCTTTCAAAAATTAGCACAGCTTGTTCTTCTTTCTTCATCAACACCCATGCTTCCGCTCCATACGACACTACCGGTCTTATTAGTGTCGTATATAATTTTAGTAGCTCTGGATAAAAGTCGATATAGTCACACACAACTGTCAATTTATTAGAAGTATTAGTTGTATTTCTATTATTGCTAGACATACAACAAATACTTCTAATAAATTGCCAGCTATGTATGACTACATAATATTATAATTTTGTGACCACATATATTGATTATATAAAACACAACGGGGATGCCTGAGTGGAGAATAGCACACCTTATGTATAAATACTCGTCAGATTATGGTAATTGTTTGTATTTATGTACACAGTAGTGTTTCTGTTACTACCGATGTCTTTCATGTTTGTAGTTACGTACAATTGTATTAATCCTGTAGTTTCTAGACCAGACATTGTGCAGATGGTCTTCATTTGGGATCAGTGAATTTGATTTCATATTGTGTTTCGAGAAACGTTAATTTTCCACGCATTAAAATATCATTTTTGTAATGTTGGTTGAATTTTAAGATGTAAATTGTTTTTAAAAATTGGTGCAGTCATGTTTGAAACACGTTAAATGGTGACAGATGTCAAGTGATTAGTGGAATGTGTTATGTTACAGATCCTTGACAGTAAATGATTGTACAGTACGTTAGTACATAGGATTTTGTTGTTTTCAACGACGGATCTGAATGGTCAGGTACATACTGTCGCCTAGTGGCAAATTATTAAGCCTAGTGATTGCAATATATATAAGCAGGAGGGTTGTTTGACCGTGCATCTTCCTCATGAAATAATGTGAAATGCCAACTTGATGCAATAAGGTAATTTTATTGCTGTATTCTTAGCTCGACATGTTCCGGGCGCATATGCCCATCATCAGGAGCATTAGATGTTGAGTTGCAGCATATGGTTTTCTGCACCGAGTTTGTGGATGAGCGGCGGTGGTCTTGAGAGCCGCTGCGTGGGTCGTGTGTACGTTGCGGATGGTGCCGTGCGTCTCGCACGGCACCATCCGCAACGTACTTTAAACACAACGAGATGCGCTCTACGAAGATTGTTCGTACAATGCTGCAGCTGCGTAGGGCCTATGTGGGATTTTATTTCGATGTTTTGTACAGAAACTACTACAAAAACAACAGAATTTTATGTTTTGTTGACCGTGCATATTATTACAATACTTGTAAATAACCAACTTGATGCACAATTATTTTTTCTTATATTTGTTTATTCCATTTCTCTACATGTTTCGAGTAACCAAGTGCTCATCATCAGGAGAGTCAGTTGTATCAATACGACCTCTGGTATATGTCACTGTATGCAGGTTGAGATGGAACCGGTTCTGCTCAGCCGAACCGGTTCCATCTCAACCTGCATACCACAAGGTCACCTACATACGGTGAAATATACCAGTGGTCGTATTGATACAATTGACTCTCCCGATGATGAGCACACGGATGCTCGAAACATGTAGAGAAATGGAATAAACAAATCTAAGAAAAAAGAATTGTGCGTCAAATTGGTTATTTACAAGGATTACAAAAACAACAGTTCTTTTTTTCTCCTTCAGTACCACCAACACGATGCAGATAAACCCTGACAGCCGAATTTTCACATGAATTTTTATTCTGTCAAACACCACTTGCCGATGTCGCATTTGTCCTTCCACACCAAGTCATTCAATTGGAACAGAATATTGATGAAATTTCGTTTTCTTTTCACTTACCGCCAGAGGGGGGGTGTTAAACAATTTATCCCTTCTGCACATATGGTAACTGTGTTACAATTATATTATCTGTACCCTTTCAAAATCTTGGTTTATGAGTGAGACACCTGGTTTAAAAAAACTGTAGCTATTAACTCAGATTTTGAGAATGTTTTAAACTGTGTCCGTAATATGACAGCAAGCGGTATAGTTCGAAAACTCAAACTGGATATGTGTTACTTTTCAGCCATGGACTTTAGTGACGGTAACCATACACATGAGCAACGAAGGGAACGTTTTACATTTAACTAACTACGTGGAGCAAAATACTTCTTGTGAAGCGAGCAGTTGAACTACACGCAGTAGATCAGGTTTGCCAAACACGCGGCACGCACAGCTTTATAATGTCGCATCTTACATTTTGATATTTATGAACTTTAAACTGGCCCCTTTTTGTTGTTTTTATCACGTGATACACCTTAAGAATCGTGAAAAACTAATTTCTGTAGTAAATGAAATAAACAAACAACTAGATGCAACAATAACGGTTTATTGATGATTCAGTCAGCTCGACATGAACTAATTTCCACCTCATCCAGGCTACCATCCGGCGACATCGTCGGTGCATTATACCACAAGCTGTAAACACAGTCTAGTGCTCCTGAGGATGGGCGAGATTATCGCCCGAAACATGTGTAGTTGATTGAAATCATCAATAAACCATTATTATTGCATCTAGTTGGTTGCTTATTTTATTGTATCAGTGATGCACGGTCACACAAACATCAAATTTAATTGCTGGAGTATTTTACATTCCTTCGTTTTCCTTCACTGCAGTATTTACAAATGAAGATTGACGACGGAATGTGACATGTTGTGGCCCAAGATGTGAAGTTTGATATGGGGTTTGGCCCGCTACCTGTTGCGGGTCTGACAGGACCGCAATTGATCAAGTTTCATGATAAATAAAGGTTGGTTAGCAAGTCCAGAAGAGTCAACCCACGTAGCCATCTTGAACCAGCTGAATTCAGTCCACAAGCTGTTGCTCTTTCCAAATGGTTTTCTGCCCGCGATTTGGTCACTCTGACTAAAATTTTTTATGTATTACTCTTCCTTGCGGGGTGCCCGCCCATCGTTTCACCCTTAATTTGGGGTAAAAAACCTGCTCATTCTGCAGTGTTCTCCATCATCCTGTCACTTCCTTTCAGGTAGGCTCCCACCCTTTTCTCAAACTCCCTCAGTGGCCCCTTAATGTGAACGTATTGCATGAACGAGGCCCAAAGTCTCCCATAGGCTACTTCATTATATGTGTAGGCTTGCTTACAAAATCTCGATAGATTTACTTCAACAAACGTGACTGCACCAAGTGTATCTACTGTTTTATCGTGTGTAATTTTTGGTGTATAAAAGTTGGGGCGAAATGTCCACAAACTGTAAGACACATTTTGTTACTTACAAAAGCGCTCTGTGATGTTGAACTATATACGAGTACGTAATGACGGTTCCTTTCAGTTAGCTGTATTAGTGTATAACATACTATCAGCTGTACATGTATGTTATCAGCAGAGATGATATGAATATTTTTAATTCAATAAAGTGTTTGGATAATATAACTTGACTGATCTCTCCCCCCCCCCTCCCCCACTGTTAGATATATTCCAATGTGACACCGGCTCCTTGAAGAATCCAGACATTTTTTTGAACCTCAGGATGACGACTCATATATTCCCATCTTACGTCTCACCAAACAAATATGGGAAGTGTTTAACAAAGGGGCACACTAAATTCCCAGTCATGCTGGCTTATGGGTGTTCTTCAGTTTACTACAAGTGGACTTTTAGTATGGGTAATTATGACTGAAAACACGAAAACTGATTATATATATATATAGGTTTAGGCGCCAATAGTAGGGCAGAGACCGCAAACGGCGTCTTAAAAGGTCTTTGTAAACACGTTTACAAGGTTGCGAAAAGCGGATGTGTGTCAGTCCTTCCTCGGGCATGGAACAACTCGCCTACCACTGGACGGATTTTTATGAAATCTGATTTATCATTTTTCGAAAATATGTATAGAAAATTTCATGTTTCATTTATTACGCTGGCAAGAATAATGGGTGCTTTGCGCGAAGACAAATCTACATTTTTGATCGTCTCTCAGGTCTTAGAATGAGAAAAGTTGTAGAGAAAATCAAAACACACATTTCGTGTTCAATAATCTTTCTTATAAAATCGGGCAGTTTATGATAATGTGGAAAAATATTTTACGCGCCGCGCAGGCCACAGGTGACTACGGCGCATGAGCATTGCACGCTGGATACCTAAGGCTACAGACACGCGCACACCACATAAGTAATATGTATTGTTGTCACACTGCGAGAATAGTTGCACGAACATGTCTTACTGCTACGTGATACGCGCACTGCTTGACTTGTTCGAAGTGACATACGAAGATGCACATCTTTACGTCCAAACAGTACAGCAGATCCACTCGTCTCTGCGTGGTCTGTCTGACGCCGAAGATTTAAAAACTGCGCTACTTCCAAACGTCGGTGACTTTACCAGTCGACACGGCGTAACATTCCAAAAGACTTTGGTCTTTCTTCCGTTAAGAACGCCTTGTCCTCCTGGCTGAAGGTTAAATGGATCCCGTGTCTACGTTACATGTCTCGTCCTGGGGTTGTAGGCGGATGGAGAAGGCCTCAAGGCATACAATTCGGAATGGTTTCCCATTTCTTAATTGCTCTGGAGTTTCGGATGGGACATCTTTGGCGACGGAGGTTGTTGAGATAGGTGATCCTGTAGGTCAGGGCTGGCCAACATTGGGCCCTCGAGTAAAGTATTTGCGACCCTCGTTGACCAGAATAGTTTCAAAAATTCAGTTTGTAAATGACGGCGTTCTAGTTACTTGAATACCCCCCCCCCCTCATTATATGTATACACAAGTGCGTCCCTCAGGCCAGTCCTTAACGAATTATGTGGCCCTCCTGTAGGTCGAAGTTGGCCAGCCCTGCTGCAGGTGATGGATGCCTACACCCGTTTACACATTGATCTTTTGTTGTTTGAATTTTTTCCACTTAAGAAAAATATTTCTCGGATGGTCCGAAACGGCGTATCAGTTGATATAAGGTATACTGTATCTACAAAAATACACGGCGTCATGTCCCATAACATACCTTGTTGCTTCATTCTCCTTCTCCAAATACTGTTCACAGAATTTTGTAATTGAAACTTTAACGTGCAGTGTGTTTGGGCCCTTGATCGGTATGCCGACCGAATACAGGGGCCTCATTCGCGAACTGTTTGGAACTGGAATGTTATTTCCTTTAGTCGGTTAACACCAATGGACGTCTCTTATGTAATGGAATGTAAGAAAAACACTTAACAGTAATTACTGACACGCAACGTGGCATCACTGTAAACTGCCGGCCCAAACCGTATCAATGTATTTCTTATTTCGCCAAAGATTTATGAAGTAATTTTTAAACTTATTAAGCAGACATGATGTACAGTGAAGTTTTGTGTTCAGAAACAACAACCTGTTCACATGTTCACACAACCGTCGTTTTCCGTACACTGCATTTGTATCCTGTTCTAATCATTCGTTTATACAGGGAGTTAAACCGAAGACCGAACCCAGACGAACTGCAAGCGACAAACAGACTTTGAACTGACGTCCGTTACACTGACAGGTAACATAGTCTGCGGATTATGGATGTAAGGGTAACATTTTTCCAGTGTGATTTGTTTACGTTTGGTTCGTCCAGTGGCTGTACAGCCAGATGCCATTCTTGACCTCCCCAAAGCAGCCAGCTCCCAGTACTGTTCAGCTCTGATGTGTTTGTACCACACATCAGCTTTCCCCACCGTTTCTTGGGTTTCCGTACGCCCAACTGCTTCCTACCGTATGTCCGTCAGGTGTTTTATTAGGAATACGGGATTTCTCCATTCGCTGTACGTGACCAGGCTTCACAAATCCCCTTAGTCCTATGTAAACCGAGAAACTGGAACGGCATAAATTTCATGATATATGTCTGTCTATACCTTCTTCTTCCTATGTATCGTCTTTTACAAGATAGTTCCCTAGCTGACTGTACACGTGCACATTGACTGCCATCTATCAGCAATTCACTATAACCCCTTACTCCGTTGTTGATACTTTTTCAGTCAGGAGTGGAAAATATGGCAAATGGTGGCTTCACAATGATGTACCTTCGGATTCGATAATAGCATTCTGCTATCCAAAAATATGAAGACTAACGTATACAGAACTGTAATTTTTCCTGTTTTATATGGGCGTGAATCTTGGTCTCTTACAATGTGGGAAGAATCAGGTCAGGGGTGTGCGAGGAGAGGGTGCCGAGGGAAATACTTTCGGTCTAGGAGGCAGGAAGTGACAGGGGACTGACGGAGCCGCATACTGAGGAGCTTCATAATCTGTACTCCTCACCGAATACTTTTCGGATGATCAAATGAAGAAGGATGAGATGGGCGAGGCATGTGGCACGCATGTGGGAGAGAAAGATAGATACAGGGTTTGGGTGGGGAAACTTGAAAGGAAGAGACAACGTGGACGACGTAGCCGTAGATGGGAGCGCTGGGACTAGATGTGTCTGACTCAGGTTATTCACAAATGTGGGGGGGGGGGGCTTGTGAATTGGGAAATGAACCTTCGGGTTCCA
>Ga0123352_10022515_pt1 | contig 10049 bp, 6 predicted proteins | sample TergutLab28metaG_FD_89700 | JGI IMG/M metagenome (GOLD analysis project Ga0123352, IMG submission 89700) | Labiotermes labralis P1 segment gut microbial communities from Petit-Saut dam, French Guiana - Lab288 P1 | ecosystem: Host-associated > Arthropoda: Insects > Digestive system > Gut ...
CGTACCGCACCGCTAACCTCTAAAGTTGCGTTTTATATATTTATTCAACAAATATAGGTACTGAATATTTTAAACATGGTATATACTCTCCGTTTTTTTCTCTTCAAAATGCAGTTTGTTTCACAATTCTAAAGTATTTGATTCCTGTGTTATTCACATTCTATATATAGGATGTGCTAAAATTAAAAAAATAATTCCGGCGCCAAAAAGTTAATATATTTTTAAGATAATTAAAATGTTAAAATTCTAAAATGTAAGTTGTTAGGTACAAAATTGCATTAGTGGTGATATTAAAATCATATAGCAGTGACCAGTTCCAGAAAAGAACACATGGCTCTTAAGGTTCTGCACGGAGGATGCGTACAAAACATCTGCCTCTTTCTCGTGTGAACCAGTCCACGTGGAGCTTACTGATGTGTATCCTGTCGAGCGGTGTAGTATACCGTGCTGTGTTGCTATTCTTATATACTTTTAACTCCATGAAGATGACACATGGATGTCGGAACATGTAGGAGTTTTCTTAAGACATGTGTGAATTTTGTCTTATAATGTGCGTTTGTTGGCTGATATAGTGAATGGTGTGAAAAATGCAAAACGCGGAGTTTAACATTGTTCCTCTTCAAATCTCATGCTCTCTAAACGCAGCCATTTGCAAAATAAAAAGTCACCTTAAAATATTTATTACTTCTTTTCAAGGTAACATAGTTCGCGAGGTCACAACGTTTCCAGTTTTCTAAAATAAAACCATTAATACAGGGTGATTCGAAATAATTGTCGGGGTTTTAACAATACATTTGATATAGGAGTATATGAATTTCTTTATTTAATAGAACAACACTCCAGGTTTTTGTTGCGTACCTTGCAGGTGCTCTATATGTGCATCCTTTGTGATTCTACAAACATCAACACCGACAATCGAGTTCGTTCCAAACTGTTTGTAGCATGTCAGCGGTGATGGTTTCAATGGCGGTTCTGATTCGTACCTTCAGTTCCTGGATACTTGCGGGAAGAGGAGGAACATAAACCTGATCCTTGACGTAACCCCATAGAAAGAAATCACATGGGGTTGCATCTGCAGAACGAAGTGGCCAGGCGAGTAGCAGTAGATAAACAAACCCCGACAATCATTTCGAATACCCCTCTATTATGTCATGTACGCTCACAGTATTTCGCATAAAAAATGAAAGGAATTCAGCCTGAGTACAATTCCTGCCACATTACAATTCGCACTGCCGCCATGATATCTTCGCTGACAGTTAAAATCTAACAGCTGCGGAGTTATCCAACAGAATTCAACACTAAACAATAACTGATAAATTACTGCTAAAATAAAAAAAAACTGTGGACTTTAAAGTTCTTTCTTACAACCCGAGAGTAACGCAGCCACTCCACAATCTTATGATCAGCAAAGTCCGACATGCGAGCCCCTCCTGAGCCAGTTAAATCAGTCTTGCATATTTTCTTCTACGTCCTTTTTAATATCATCCTCCCGGCTACAAATCAGTTTTCCAAGCTATCTTTTCATCGCAGCTCTAACACCACTAATGCTGTGCGATAAAGAACCCAGCCCTGTTTAATTCAATCACGCCAGTAACAACAGCTGCAATTCTTCACTGTATGATTTTCTCCATCCTACTGTAACCCTCTTTTCCTTGCATTCTAACATTCTCTACAGCAAGTTGTTTACACTGCCACTCCGTTTCATTCCTTTACAGCATGATGGCAATACATATAGAATAGTTGCCATCAGTTTAATATATTCTGATCCTTAGCCTTTTTAGATATGAGGCTGGGGGTACAAAGGATGATATGAAATACTATCCGATTTGATCTTTTTGAACTTATTTGTGAAAGTGACAATCATGTGTTATTTTGGTTCTCAACATACTTTATCTTTCCTGAAATTTCAAATGTTTCATATTTTATAGGTTCATTATTATTACTCTGTCCAGCGTACTGGTCATCAGTTTAGCTGGGAGCGCAGATTTCTTTGAGTTGTTTCTTATTATCAAGATCCCGGGAACGAGTCTGGGTCCAAAGTCCCGATATCCTGATTAAGATGTCTGTTTACTTCCGTACTTCCAAGAATATGCATGTGTAATAACTAAATAATGTCATGCTTTCCTCTTCCCACTTCTTTTCCCATTCGTTACTCTGTACTAATCCTATCATTTGTCAGTATATAAACTGTTTTCTTGCGAGTATCCGTACACAAAACAGTAAATAAACATCCCGCTTTCACTTACAGACCAACCCCCTAATACCGTCGTTATTGTTTAGCACTAAGTAAATGTGTTGGTAATAGCGCCATATTTTTCGAAATTCCACGCTGTTTTAGGGCACACCAAACTGGCACTATCGTAGCATCCAACTTACATGTTCGTGCTTCCATTATATTGTATGAAACGAATGCTGGTAACTAGCCCTCGGTCTGATGGTAGTGTGCCTTTCAAAATTCTCGAAAATCGGACAGTTTTTTGGAAATCTGCAAGGTGCAAACAGTCAGACACACAGGCGGAGAGCAGAATTAACTTATAAGCCGATTCTTGTATGAAGGAAAATATACGTGAAGGTGGCAAAATGTAAAATTAGAGGCCAGAGGGATTCAATTAATATCTTTACAAAAGACCGGTCTTTTAGCTGTACGTCCCGCTCTGTCTGTCGTCACAGTCATTACCAACAAAATCATTCTAATAACGAAGGCAAAATTTAAAAAAAAAAGGTCTTGGATGGATGCTCCTGTCTAAGAATGCAGGTACCTGCCCTTATTCTAGTCGGGTAAAAAGATGCCATGAATGGCTTCTGAGATGATGGAGAGCAGCACGTTCCCTGTATTATGTTCTCTTTTGTACAATTTGTGCCAAAAAAGCATTAAAACGATTCTGACGAATATCACGTACCCTCATAAATAACATTTCTGCATTCAGCGCTTGATAAATATAAATATCAGACTAATTAAGACAGATATTTGTATACTCGTACTGCTAGTTTTAAAATACTGGAAATAAGTCTTCAGTCACTAAATATTGCGACACGACATGCAACGGTACTCACCACTGCCCAAACAGCTGTACGAATTCGGCAGACCTGAAATGAGTGAATACATTTAGAGAATTAGTGTCAATTTTGTACATCCAGATTAGAGAAGACCTGATCCCTGTCTGTCATACAGTATTTTTGTAAGTTTGTTACAATATATAGTGTACATAAACAAATTTTTGTATTTCGTCTCAAAAGGCTGACCATTAACCTCCATCAATTTCCGAGCTTAAGAATGCCTGGAGTTAAAGCTCCATTTTCAAAATTTTCAGTATTATATAATGTTTATTAAGCAGAGACATATGTTTACAGTTACATTAACATTCAATGGAACTTTAAGTATTTTGTGATACATTTGTTTCTTTGTCACTGTACAACGAATTCGTTCAATTTGATGTTTGTGTGACCGTGCATCTGTGATACAATAATATAAACAACCAACTGGATGCAACAATGACCAATTTTATTTAAGTTACAATCAGCTCAACATGTTTCGGGCAATAATTTCGCCCATCCTCAGGAACACTAGACTGTTTTTACAGCTTTACACCACAAGCTGTAAACACAGTCTAGTGCTCCTGAGGATGGGCGAAGTTATTGCCCGAAACATGTTGAGCTGGTTGTAATTTAAATAAAATTGGTCATTGTTGCATCTAGTTGGCTGTTTATATTATTGAATTCAATCAAATTTGGGCAAGAAATTTTTATTTCGTGTTAAATGATCTTAATCTTTAATTTCGTTCCTCCAAACTTAACCGGAATTTTTTCGACACAAATCACTCAGTACGAGGCTGTTACAGTTAAGTATTAAAGTCGAAATTGGTTATAGATTATTCAACGTTCCTTTAAGTACTTCTGGACGACGATGACAACAACAACAACAACAACAACAATATTAGGACCGCTTGTCCACGGTTCAATGTAAGCAGCTGTGCCAGAAACTGGCTGAGGGACTCATTATATCTTCAAGGTGTGTTTGCTGTAATTCCCTCGTAGCGTGTGTTGTGCTTTCGGGCCGGCCGGCCTCCTGCCAGGTTTATCACGAAATTAAATTATAACAAGTTGGGCCATATAATAGGCCACGCACGCCCCCGTTTAGGATATGACTTGCAAATTTTCTTTCTCTGTTTAAGCGTTTTTATAAAGATAAGAAAACACGCGATCTTAGTAGGAAAAAAAGGTCAGTATAAAAATTACTGAGCGCCATGCAAATAAATGGATATGACTGCCGTGCATTAGAGATAACGGTATAAAAATAGCTTTAGGTTGGGGTTTCAGTAATAAAATAGTTTTAATTTTATTACTGTTTTATCTTGTAATGTCTTGGAATGGGATTACAGTGTGTTGTTATGAAGTAAGTTATACAACTTAACTTGCTTCTACATATAAATATGGATATGTAATTATAAACAAGACACAAAGTCGTTCTAACAAGAGAGAATTAGTTCACTAGTAAAACACACAGCGCCTCAAATCCATTTTCAACTCTTATGAGAACTTCAAAACCGGTCCCAGTAGCCGCGCGATCTAGGGCGTAGGTCTGCAGCCGCTCGTCTGCTGAGATCGTGGGTTCGAATCCCACCGGGTGGCATGGATGTTTGTTGTGAGTGTTGTGTGTTGTCAGGTGGAGGTCTCTGCGACGGGCTGATCACTCGTCCAGAGGAGTCCTACCGAATGTGATGCGTCGTTGTGTGTGATCTAGAAATCTCAAGAATGAGGACGCCATGGCCCACGTTGGGCCGCAGCTCCAAAAGGAAAAAAATGAGAATTTCAAAACGAAGTATTCAGTAGTTCCAGCTTCTCTTGTATTGTGCAAGAGTAGCCGTTTGAAATACGATGTACAAATATATTTAAAAGTTTGGATCTAGTCTTACGGTAAAGACTCACTAACCAAGAAGAATCGGTTAACACAATACAGCGGAATAACCGCTACTTTTCGTAACAATCCGGTAAAACAGACGAACACCACCTACAGGCAATACTATGAACTCATTCATTTCGAGAAAGCTGCTTTACACAGTCAACACTCTGTTTTTGGATGATCAAAAAATCTGAACGTGGACACTCTAATACGAACACCGTTTCGTATTATGACATACATTCCGTACCAACCCTGTATCAGTCACCAGTTATGCAGCTTGTTCTGAATATTCAATTCCAGATGCGGTACATTCTGTTGCTGCCTTTATAGTTCTAGTTGCTGAGATTCATACCATCAGGTCTTCGACTGTTGTACAATGCTCTACACTCTAAAAGAAACCTTCCTTCGTCAATTCAAAACTTTTTAAAAATATCTGTAACAATATAATATCAGTATGAAGGTTAAATAATTTTTTTAAAATAGCTTTTGTAGCTTGTAACAGTGATGTGTGTTGTTTGAAAGAAAGGGAAATTGTAATTTGCAAATTTTTAACTTTGTAACTTAAAGATTTCTAAACATTTTTATCACAATAGAGTTTTAAAATATTTTGCAATAAAACAATATGTAGTGTACGAAATACATTACATTCTATCATATCGATTTATTAGTCACATATTATGCAGAAAAAATGCCCATTAAAGCTGAGAATGTATAAAGGTTTTGTGAACATCTTACAGCAGACGCACAAAATCAACTCAACTACAGCGGGCAACTGAGCAGGAACCTTATAATTCTTGCAGATATCAACTAAAAGACAGTGGTTTGTGTACTGGTAAGTATTTACAGTAAACCCAGCTGACGCTGAAGTGTATATTTGTTTACATAAATGTCTTATACTTTGAACGACCCCATTCTACTATACTTGTCACTATTTGAACGTTTATCACATATCGAAGTCTCTTCCAGTTATCTTCCTTGTATTGGTACAGTCATTATAAAATTAAATAAAATATTATTGAAATTTAATAAAGATATGAAGAAATATTTTATTGGACCCAACAAATGCACAATATGTAAAAAATAATTACTCTATTGTAAACTACTCCTACATGTTTCGATATATTTACATAATCTTCAGGGAGTCTCTTCTTATATGTGCTGAAGTTACAAAATCAATAAAATTAATAATATTTAATACTTACACAGGTGATTGTTACAGATAAATATTATAATCTATTGACTATCTCTAATAATCAACTGTGTAAAAATTTTAATCTTATTAATTTTATTTATATTTTAACTTCAACGTATACAATAAGAGATTCCCTGAACATGATGTAAATATATCGAAACATGTAGGAGTATTAAACGATACAGACTTTGTTAATATATTGTGCATTTTTTGGTCTAAATAATGAATTATTCAAAATGCACGGTTCATACAGCCAGATACGAAGAGATGTGTTGACGGTACGTGGAAGACAAACTCATAATTTTTTACTTACATTGTAAATAGCCTGTAGAACTAAACATGATGTTAAAAAATTGATTACTAAACCTGGCATACAAAATATCAGTGATGTTACCCGGAACAGCCAATATGTGAAGAAATGAAGAGCAGAGAAGCAGAAAGGCACATATAAACAGATGGGAATAAAAAGTTTGAAACTTCTCAGAATCGGAACAGGCGATTAGCACCCAGTCCTTATGCTTTCAGAGACCGCTGTAGCACAGTGGTTAAGGCGCTGTGTTACAAATCGGAAGGTCTCTGGTTTGTTTCCAGATGGTGTCACTGGAATTTTTCATTGACATAATCCTTCCGATCGCACTATGGCCCTGGGTTCGACTCAGTCTCTAACAGAAATGAGTACCAGGAGTATTTCCTGGGGTTAAAAACAGCCGGTGCGTAAGGCTGACAACCTTACCACCATTCTGGGCCATTGTCACGTAATCTGGGAACCTCAACTTCCTGGAACCCTCTGGGCAACTTGGGCCTGTAATGGGACTGCTTTACCATTTACCTTATGCTTTCACTAACGATTCAGAACTTCTCACTGCACTCTACTAAGGACCTGCTTTCATAAAGGTACAGAAATTATACCTTATTAAGGAAGTAATTTCGCTAAAGATACAGACCTTGCTGCACCCATTTAAGGATTTGATCTCAGACCTCACTCCACCATATTAAGGACCTTATTTCACTAACAAATCAGATCTCACTGAATCCTATTAAGGACCTCACTTCACTTACGATACAGACTTCACTGCACCCTATTAAGGACTTGATTTCACTAGCGATTACTCTATTCTGATACGAACGTTTCGAGGACCGACGCAATCATTTGTGCCCTATTGCTGTACTTAGCCACATGGTGGCACATGGTACCACAAGCGCCCTCAATCTCTATAGCCAATATCTGGGCAGCCTGGAAGTTCTCTTTGCTGTTCTGAGAAGTGAACATGTTGCAGTTATGTTTCATATTACATGGTAGTTTGTCACCGTTACCTTAGGCCTCGTGGCCAGTCCCGGTCTAAATATAACAATAAAGAAACCTCTGTAATGGCCGTCCTGTGTTCCTTTTGCCTGAAGGCTGATACTTCATAACAGTATGTACGAGTGTGTATCAGACCATTCTACTAACATCTTGTATACATTTATTTTTGTATTAGTTGAATTTTCCCAAAATTGTTGTGTAATAAGTTATTTCAGGTCGCGGATCGATTCCCTATGGTGTCACTGGAACTTTCCATCGAGATAATCCTTCCATTCGCACTATGGTCCTGAACTGGACTCAGCCACTAACAGAATATTTCCAGGGGTGTAAAGGCGACCCGTACATAAAGCTGGCATTACCTCTTTCGGGTGCCGATTTTCTTGAAATCTGGGAGGCTCAACCTCCTGGAACCCCAAGAGCCTGTCCAGACCACTACATGGATTGTTTTACCTTTTTTTTATTAAGTGCTTTTAAAATACCGTTACATTTGTTGCGGCTAAACAACCTGAATTTTGTGGTTTTCCTGAAAAACCTCATCTCTGCTGCTTTGAATTTGGATCAAATTTTTTCCTTTAGAATTCCAGTTTCAAAACTGTGTAGTGGGGATGGGGGTGGGGGTACTGCTAATATAGTGCATATTCGTGGTTGATCTTTGGTAATGTTTTAAAACTTGACTGATGCTTTCCATTATGTGCGTAAATTTGCCATAGTATGAATTGTTTTCTCTTTCGTATGGCAATTCATCCACCTCATATGAGACCTCCGTATACGCGGATTCAGTATCCGCGGTTTCAGTTAACCGCTGTTTACCGCGGCCCGAAAAAATCGGAAAATTAAAGACATAAACAGTTCCTAAGTTTCCAAACGCGCGCCAAGCCAGAACGGGCCATAACAAGGTGAAATCCAGCAGCCCAAACGCGCCCAGTACTTGACTCATCTCCCTTTGTCCTCGTACCCACGCTTCCCCGCAAACTTGCCAACGTTCTGCTTCTAGCGTTCTCGCTGTTCGTATTAGTTGCCGCGTTATCGCAGTGTTTGTGTTCGGAAAGCAACAAGAAGAATGGGGAAGTCGGCGAATACCCACAATAGGCTAAGATATTTTTCAACAAATAAAATTTTCTTATTACAGGTTATGTACAGGTACATACGTATGAATTTCATTGTAAAATGTGTAACAGTAACACGTTTTTCTTCGTTGCTTATCCAACGCTTTGATGGAAAAGCATGATTTTTATTGCTCGGTCATCCCTTGAAACTATACATCATACTGTACAGTACAGGTACTGTATTTTTTCATTGTTCAATCGTCGCTTGAGGATTAGACTAAATCGTCAGAATCCCTTACTTTCATACTTACGAGAGAGAGAGAAAGTATTTAATGTTGGTGACGTCTTACTGTGCGTAATTTGTCAAACCGTACCGTATTTATGTACGTTATACGAATATCACGCTATATATATAGGTTTCGGTATTATCCGCGGTTTCACGTAAACGTTGTAGATATTGGAAAGTATTACCCGTGGATACGGTGGTCCACCTGTATAAATATAAGGTAAAGTGATCCCGTTACAGGCCCGGTGTGGCCCAGAGGTTGGGTAGAGGTATAGCTCTACTAGAAGGGGGTGTGTGGTCAGCAGCACGCCCCGACCGCACTTTACCCCTGGGAAAGACCCGGTACCAATTTTACAGGAGACTGGGTGGGCCCCTGGGCCAGTATGAACTGGCGGAAAATCTCATCCCCACCGGGATTCGATCCCGGACCGTCCAGCCCGTAGTCAGTTGCTATACCGACTGAGCTACCCAGCCCATACCTGTATATATATGTTTACATATATATATACACACACAGGTATGGGCTGGGTAGTATATATATATATACACATACGTATATACAAGAATGTATACGGCACATTCGAGCAGCGATGTCTTCTCTCAAGACGGTTGTCTGTCCCATTCTAAAACGGCACACAAGGCACAAGGCAAATTTAAAACCAGCACTAAAGAGAGATTCAGGTAAATTTGAACGAATGTTGCAGGATTGAAGGGTACTGTGCGGTCGGTGCACGGACGACACGCTCATCCTGTTGGCGTTCAGCGAGCTGTTAACATTTAACGAATGGTGGTGCAGACGACCGTGAATGAGTGATAGCAATGCATATCGATGAGCTGGATCCAGTTAGAATTAATGTGCCCTGTCTTCGCTTTGCTTCGTCCATTCGTCAACTGACTCAAATAATTTCTGGCTTACCGCGGTACATCACAGTTCATTTAGCGGATAACGATGTATCACATAAACACGTTTGTTCAAAGAATAGATCAACTTCGGATAGGCATTGAACTGCCACTCAATCATTATAATACATTCGATATTTCTGTTCATTTTATGCCGCCACAGAGAATGAAAGGGTTGCAGCAGTATATATATATATATATATATCGAATCAGAAACACAATTTAAGATTAAAAATGAATGGGGGTCTGATACATAATTTGCCACTGAGCACTCGAGTTAGTTCTGGAAGTATCAAACACAAAATTCAATTCTTATTTAAGATGTCAAACGTATCAACGTTACTACTACTACTACTACTACTACTACTACTACTAGTACTGCTACCACCACCACCACCGCCACCGCCACCACCACCTCCCCC
>Ga0123352_10022517_pt1 | contig 10048 bp, 1 predicted proteins | sample TergutLab28metaG_FD_89700 | JGI IMG/M metagenome (GOLD analysis project Ga0123352, IMG submission 89700) | Labiotermes labralis P1 segment gut microbial communities from Petit-Saut dam, French Guiana - Lab288 P1 | ecosystem: Host-associated > Arthropoda: Insects > Digestive system > Gut ...
AAAATATTGTGTTTAGACGGTGAATTTGGGTCTTTTCTATCTCCTTATATATATATATATATATATATATATATATACATACACACACACACATATATATATACATATATATATATATGTATATGCATAATCAAAACACAATGGGGATATCGTGTTTAAAAATTATAATACTTTGTGTGCGCATTGCATGCGGAATACCTAAGGCTACAGGCACACACTCAGAATATGCAACACTTATAGCGTTTCCACTGCAACAAAGGTTACTCGAACACGTCTCGATGTTACGTTATACGCCTGTCTTTAACATTATTGATATTACAGCCCCAAAATTTGCATTTGTGACTTTGTACATCTAGAAGAAATAACAAAGAGAAAGCATTAAAATTTTAGGTCCTTCACAGATTTTGAAGGTTGATAAAGAACGAAGATGGTCCAGCACAGAACGGACTTGAGGCTAAAGCGAAAAGGTCAGCAAGAACAAAGAACCATTTTGAATGTCTGTTTGATGTTGACCACTTTGTTTAGTTTGCAGATTCCACAAAACGGAGACTCCATTGTTAAATTTTATAAGCAGCACTTCCGGCCAACTTACAGCTTTTAGGAATTAAACCGTTAAACTTACATTTATTTTCGTAAGTTAGTCCTGTTTATATTAGAGGCCAAGACAGTTTATCCTACAACGTTTTATTTTATAGCCCTATAAACCAAAACTTCTCCATATGCCTTTTAGAATCAGGCTTCGGAAAATGTATTAAGTTAACAGAAAGATGTATGGAATTTATCAAACTGCTTTACCAAACCAACTAGGTAAATAACACACACCCTGATATGAAACATGTCAAATATTACTGACGACATTAATAAGCCTATTGTTTAAACCTTAATATCAAACCATTTCTATATTCCACTAACTTCAAAGTCATTAACAATTACTGCGTCCTCTCAAAGACTGTTATTTATGTCATTCCTAAAATTATCACAATATACAGCGATTATTTTCCTAACTAATTTTAAGGGAACGGATTTTATAATGCAGACGCGGAGTGATATCTGTGAGGAGGGGAACGAAATTTGAAATATAATCCAGACAACTTTCACGTTTCAACAAATTCGTGATTTAATTCTCATAAGCACTTTAAAAATTACTGCAAAAATTCAGCAACGGCCGAACAGCTCAAAATCTTCCACTTTCCATCAGTCGCCTTCACTCCTTACCACTTTACCAGAAGGACGAACCGAAACAAACACGAAGCTTCTCACAACGCTCGCTCACACTTTTCCCTTGTCTCACTCACATGTCCATGCTGCAAAAGGTGCAACAGATATCAAACTTACTTCCAGACATACTCCATTATTTCAGAAGTTACTGAGACACGCAGAAACGACCATCATTATCAACTGCTCATTTTAGTAGCAATCACTTAACATTAGCAATCACTTAACAGAAGGAAGTTGAAACTGTCAGGGTGTATAACAAAATTAAATGAAAAGTTTAAGTCCCTGAGGGTTTGCGTGATTTTATTCACGAAAATTCCGGGACAGTACCTCATCTTAAACAAAAAGACCGCTTCCTTTCAGACCGTTCCCAATTAATTACTCATTATCATTCTGTCAATGGCTGCTACATGTTCTGATATCCTGACAGATTCGTTCACTAAACGCTAAACAAATTCTTACATTGAGAAAAATTATTTTTCTTAAAACTTTTAATCCTGAGGTGGTGCAACATAATGGACCGACTGCAGGCTGGTGATGGGAGGTGATGACGGGGTATAATGACAGGAGGTGATGACGGGAGACGATGATGGGAGGTGATGACAGGAGGTGATAACGGGAGGTATTGAGAGTAGATGACGGGAGGCGATGATGGGGGTGATGACAGGTGACGACGGGGGATAACGACAGGAGGTTATGATAGGGGGTAGTGACGAGAGGTGATGACGGGAGACGATGATGGGAGGTGTTGACAGAAAGTGATAATGGGAGGTATTGACGAGAGGAGGTGACGGGAAGCGATGATGGTAGGTATTGACAGAAAGTGATAATGAAAGGTATTGACGAGAGGAGATGACGGGAGGCGATGATGGGAGGTGATTACGGGTGACGACGGGGGATAGTGACAGGAGGTGATGATAGGAAGTAATGACGAGAAGTGATGACGGGAGTCCATGATGGGAGGTAATGAAAGGAGGTGATGACAGGAGGTAATGACGGGGGATAATGACGGGAGGTGGTGACAGGAGGTAGTGACGAGAGGTGATGACGGGAGACGACGATGGGAGGTGATAATGTCAGGTATTGAAGAGAGGAGATGACGGTAGGCGATGATGGGAGGTGATGACAGGTGACGACGGGGGATAATGACAGGAGATGATGATAGGAGGTAATAACGAGAAGTGATGACGGGAGGCGATGATGGGAGGTAATGAAAGGAGATGACCACAGGAGGTGATGACGGGGATGACAGGAGGTGATGATAGGAGATAATGACAGGTGATGACGGGAGGTGATAACGGAAGGCGATGACGGGAGGTAATGAAGCGAGGAGATGACGGGAGGCGATAACGGGAGAGAATGACAGGAGGTGATGACGGGAGATAGTGGCAGGGGGTGATGACGACAGGTGATGAGGGGAGGCGATTAGAGGAGGTGATGTGCCTCTCTAATCGCTACGATGTTCAAGTACACTGAGAATGTGTCAGCCTGCAGTTTAACAAATGCATATCAGTGACTCCAACCTACTCGCAGTAGCATCAGTAAGAAGCTCTCTCCGCACCACCGTCACACAAAGTGGTATAATTTACGTGAAGCTTTGCCGTCGTGTCCCAACAACTTTTGACAGCCTGCAGCAAAGAACGTAACACCTTTTCGTTTTCATAGTTTAAAAAGTTTCTAAGTTTCGCTGTTCCAAAACTGTCGGTAAGCGAAAGGCAGAAAACCGTCGGTTAAATTTTAGCAACCATAAAGGTTATAAGTAAGCGGGTTCAAACCCGGCCGAAGCCGTCGGATTTTTAGGGAGAAAAATCCTCAGCACGCCTTCCTTCTGAGGGGAAGTAAAGCCGTCGGTCCCATGTCGTAGATTTGCGGCATGTAATGGATCCCTAAATTTACGTGGAAGTAGGAATTTAGGCAAAATTACTACCAGACATCGTTCTCGCCCACAGTTCCACCTTTCGCTGCTAGGATCTCTCGCGTCGCTGAGGACGCAGAGGCACGTAGTGGCGAAAGTGGGAACGTCTAAATGCGGGGAAAGCAATGGCAAACTACCCCCAAGAATTTGCCTAGGATGCAGTGTGCCAAGAGCCACATCGGTTCCATAACCGGGCTCTGGCTTCTGCCGGACCGGCCCCTACGGCTGAATACTAATGAATGAATGAAAGGTTATAATAAATAATGAAACGTGAAGTAAACTCCCGTCGTTAGCAGCAGTATTCCTGCCACACTCAGATCTGCAAACAAATGTTTCGCCCCCTCTTCAATATCTTTTTTTGACGTAAGATCATTTATCATATTAGATGCAAAGTATGATTTACGTCGATCAGTCGTTAAATCAGTATGTTGGCTGGTCGGTCGGGTTTGTGAACACCGGAATGAACTTTGTGCTTCCAAAAAATGTGGGTAACTTCTTGACTGGCTGTGGAAAAGTTAAATTCTCAAGAAGGATTCTGCTCAACAGACCTAATCAGCTAGTTAGCACAGATCCTTGACGTTTTTGTATGTCAAGTGTCAATGTCATCTCTGAATTCGCGCAAAACAAAGCAACAAAAACAATATGATTCTAAAATTAAAGCTTTTTTAAACAGTGGCAAACTAACAAACTCTGAATATACAGTATGATTCGTTCTGCTTTCAAATTAAAATAACAAAACGCATCACATATGCCCTGATAATTTGCCAACATCGACACACCCACATACTTACGTACTTTTCAAATGTTTACTAAATGTTTCAAAACATCTTTACTGCGTACTAACATTTTTTCCAAATTTTATGCCTATGGTTCCGTGCATCGCTGTTCTATATTAATAATTACCCAATGAGACGCAAAACAAAGCAGTCTATTTATTTTTCTGCAAGTTCACTCTACATGTTTCGAGCACATGTGCTCATCATCAGGAGGTCAAAACTGCATTACACAGCATCTGGTATCATCACACCTATAGGTGGCCGTCTCGTGCACATGTGCTCGAAACATGTAGAGGCATGAAATAAACTTATTGTAAAACAAACATTTTGTGCATCAAGTTGGTTAATTACTGAGATAAATATACTGAGATGCAAGGACATCAAAACGTCAAAATTCACTCTACATGTTTCGGGTGTCAAACACACCCATCATCAGGAGTACACAAAACTGTAACTACAGCCTCCGGTACTGGTCATATTTTTGTGCAGCTACCTCCCTCCAACGTGGCCAAGCTAGCGTGGCCACGTTGGAGGGAGGTAGCTGCACAGTACCGGAGGTTGTAGTTACAGTTTTGTGTACTCCTGATGATGGGTGTGGTTGACACCCGAAAGAAGTAGAGAATAACACACGACACACACCCATAGTCAGGCGTATTCTCAGCAGCGTACGACTTACACAATACGACATGCTGCCACAACACAAAGTTAATGTAAGGAAATTAATCAGTGAGTGTTTTTAAAATGTGACTTTAGCAAGGAACAGTGTAGCTCCCTGAAGATGATCTTAGGATCGAAACATGTTGGAGCAATTTTAAATGTTTTAATGTAAAAAAACTTATGTATGTGCATTAGTTGGTGTGCTGATTAAATAAACTAAATGTAGAGTGAACTTGCAGAATAATAAATAAACTGCTTTGTGTTGCATCTCCTTGGACATTTATTAATACAGACGTTTCCCAAAGTTTAAATTACTTTTTTAGTGCAATTCTTGATTGATCACTTTTCTTTTTTTGGGGGGGGGGGTTCGATGAAGTGTATGTGTCATCTCTAGTTACAGATTTAACTACATCTGTTGGTTAAAGTACACGTAAACTGATGTCTCAATAAAAACGGTCCTTCAAAAGCGTAGCGTACACCAACATGACAGCTTCAAACAGCTCTCTGTGTTCATCAACACAAGACTGACGGTTGTGTTCAAAGCAACATTGCAGTTAACAGATTCGTACAGTGGCCACAAAATACATTTTGGTAAGCCCTGCCACTTGTACCTCAGAGAAAAGTAGTTCGAAACTAGGACGGGAAACGGATTTATGTTCACATTTTTTTGTGATTTTACTCAGTACGTCGAAGCAAATTCCAGATAATGCTTAAAAAATTACGTATTGGATCATTCCTCCCTATCATCTCATGTTCAAAGAATTCAATAACATTCATTAGACGCTTCATAAACTCTGAACAAGGTACAGTGTTATTAAATGATCTAAAATTTATCTCCTAACACAATTTCGGAGAAAAAGTAAAATTAATTACAAAGGAATTTGTGTATTTCATTTCAAATTAATTAAATTTATGGTAATGCATTCCAAACATCCAAAATTACTACTAATAAAACCCACAGTTGGGCACATTGTTGAGACAGATAACATTTCCCACCACATGGCCACACCGACGACTCCTTTAAATATCATTTTTTCCCCTTGACTTCCAATATTTAGACAGCACATTTCGAAGGTTTACACAATAAAACGTCTGTATACTCTGCTGTCCATCACACGAATATATTGTCCAACGCACTGCATTTCGTTGTATTTCTTCCTCGTCAAATGTATGGCATTTTTCGTCACATACATCAATTCTTGAATCGATTTGGTTGTTACACATCGCTAACCTTGGTCCTGTCACTCTAAAACGTTCCTGAAACTTCGTAAATCATCATGGCACCTCTATAACATTCCTAGAGTCTCAATAAAATCTCTCTCGGATTCTAACGCAGGTATAAATGCCCACTAATGTCTCAATATTAACGCAACCATCTACTGTACAGTGAGGGGACCACGGTAGCACAGTGGTTAAGGTGCTGTGCTACAAATCGGAGGGTCGGTAAGGTTGTCAGCCCAACGCACCAGCCGCCTTTACCCCCAGGAAATGCTACTGGTACTCATTTCTGTTAGAGGCTGAGTCTAACCCAGGGCCACAGTGCGATCGGAAGGATTATGTCAATGACCGCTCACAGTTTCAATGAATATTCACGGCAAAAATATCAGTAATTTTATCGGAAAAGAATACACTTTTTTTTTTGATAGAGTTCATCCTGTTGTGTTTTAACAAAATTATATAACATATTCTGTCTATACACAACTATGTATTAGTTTATCGATATTTATTCTAACAGAAATGAGTGCCAGGAGCATTTCCCGGGAGTAAAGGCGGCCGGTGCGTAAGGCTGACAACCTTACCACTATCCTGTGCCGTTGTCATGAAATCTGGGAACCTTAACTTCCTGGAACCATCTGGGCCACTCCAGGCCTGTAACGGGACTGCTTTACCTTTTTGATATTTATTTGTATACACACTCAGATCACATTATGACAACATGTTTCGACCGTAAACGGTCATCATCAGGCCAATAAAGAACATTTTTAAGGTACAATAAAGTGAGCACTCAATGGGATCCCATTTCATTTACAGTAAAAGTTAAAACAGCATATGAAGAACTGTTATTTGAAACTAAGACTTAAAATAGAATGGTAATTAAACTAATTCAAGTATAGTTGCTATTAGTATTACATAAACGTACGTCAGCACAATCTATTTATTCTAGAGTAAGGCTACATGTTTCGACTAAATGTTAGTCATCTTCAGGCCCCTATACAATTTTGTTACCAGATGCTTAGTTGCTATAATGTTGCGGGCCTCTATGTGGTTACTAATCACTGAGTGTCGTATCTAATTAACCAAAACCAAGTGAAGAACATATGTCGTTAGCACCGTTAATTGAAATACATAACCACTATGTCTCATATGTTTTTGTACCGTCAATCGGTTGTGTTGCGTCGTGGAACTCGTATTATTTAGTTTAAGTTCACGACACCACTGTGATGTAACGTTATTGTCGTTGCACTGTTGTTTGGTTATTTGTCATTTATATGACGGAGTATTGGTAGGCCATGGAGATACCATTATGTTTCTATGGTGAGTTATTCAACGTAGTTCATAGTTAATTCCAAAGTTGTTGTTGTTGTTGTTGTTGTTGTCTATTGGCAGATCTTGGATTTATTCCATTAATCTTCTGGCATCCCAATACAGCTTTGGTAATTCTTTAGAAGTATGGTCCAGTTCTGGGCAGACAAGGAGGTGATCTTTGTCCATTATTGTGTTCTTCAGTTTGCATATTGTGCTGTATTTGTGGCTGAAGATTTTGATGCGGTGGAGATGTGCTGCAAGACAGATTAATTCCAAAGTATAGCGCTGAATTCTCACCGAAGCACAGGTCTGGCTTTACCTTTTGACTTCTTCACAATGATAAACGCCATCTGGCGGAACCATAAGCCTATCAATTACCACTTACGTGTAAGTACTGGAATGAAGGAATCTGCATAATGAGGAGCTTAATGATCTGTACTCCTCACCCAATACTGTTCGGGTGAATAATCTAGAATGAGATAGGCAGGGAATGTAGCATGTACGGTGGAGAGAAGAGGTTTTTGTGTGGTAACCTGAGGGAAAGTGACCACTTGGATGACCCAGGTGTAGATGGGAAAATAATATTAAGATTGATCTTCAGGAAGTGCGATGGGTGGGGCATAGACTGGATCAAGCTGGCTCGGGACAGGGACAGGCGGCGGGCACTTGTGAATGAGGTAATGAACCTTCGGGTTTCCATGAAATGCGGGGAATTTCTTGACCAGCTGCAAACCGTTTAGCTTCTCAAGAAGGAAACTGCTCCATGGAGTAAGTAAGTAAGTAAGTAAGTAAGTAAGTAAGTAAGTAAAAATATAAGTATGTAAATAAGCATGTAAGTAGGTAAGTAATTTAATAAGTAGGTAAGTAAGTACTTGTGCAGCCAGCGTGTTCTGCAACGTGGATCACATGAACGCTCCAATTAGCACACATTCAGGCCTGTTTCATGTGTACGGCACTTGATGTTCTACATAAGGGTTAATGGTCGTTATTGAATGTCTTTCCCCGGCACTCAGATTATAGCAGTCACACCCACTTGAAAGAGTAGGAAATTAAGCTGAAAAGTGACAGAGTGTAGTGGAGTATGTATGGCTGGGCTTGATTTAAACAGACAGCAAGGAAAAGCGTCAGTACACCTGCATTTCATCAATGAGGAAGCGAGACAGAAAAGGTGATTGCGTTTGCTATAAGAAAATAGCTGGAAGCAAACAGAATTAGCGATAGAGCAGTCCAATCCTGTGAAGCACTAAGTTCTACACACACAAGCACTTTAATTTTACATAAAACAGTGCCCTTCTCTAGGAACACTATGACGTCACAGTCGACGCTAAAATCACCAACAAGTATTTCGTACAGCTAAATATGAAATTCATAACCCTTCAAAGCACAGTGTTCACTATACCATACCAACCGCAACTGTACTTTTCCCCACATATCTAATCTTTCCTGACATTCTAAAAACACACAAAGATTAAACCGGCTGGTCTTTCCAATACAGAAGTACCCTGCTTACAGTAATGATTGATTTTTTTTTTGTATATTCGTTGTTCTGTGCATCGTAATTCTAGGTTGAAGAAATCCAACGAGATTTAACAGTATGCAGATATTTATTTATTGCTAAATTACTCTACATATTTCGGGCATCCATCGCGCCCATCATCAGGAGTACATAAAACTGTAGTTGCAGCCTCTGATACAGATCATACTATCTGGGGAGCGAGCTTTCTCAAACGTGACCAAATAAGGACCAAATAGGACCACATGTGGTCAGGTTTGAGGAACCTCGCTCCCCAGATAGTATGATCTGTACCAGAGGCTGCAACTACAGTTTTATGTACTCCTGATGACGTGTGCGATGGACGCACGAAACATGTACAGTAATTTAGCAGTAAATAAATATCTGCATACTGTTGCATGTAGTTGGATTTCTTCAACCCAGTAAAGACTGAATTCAATGTCTAAACAGACTTCGAGCAACTGAATGCTTAGAAGTATTTCATGGTGTGGAAAATCTCATTTTCGATGACAGAATATTTTCTGTCTCCAATACAAACAAAACCTACAAATTTACTGCTAATAAGCCTGCTAAGGCGTTAATCAGATAAGGGTACATCGAAATGAAACAAACGTGTCTTTAGACGGAGCTCAATTAATATATGTAACTGACATAACAAAACATTGGCATTTATGTCCTACAAACACATAACTGTAATTTCTGTACAGCGGGCATCCCGCGGTGTTTAATGGATTATAAGAGAAGCAAGTTGTTTATAGCTGCAGTCAAAACACAACAATATATTAAGTTACTCTTTTTTTTTACGGCCACATGTTTCGATCCTTCCGACCATCATATGGCCATCTTACAGAAAATTAACTTGGGTAAATGTAACGTTCGTGTCTCCATGCATCGTTAGTGTAATTACAATTGATAACCAACAAGATGCAATTATTTTGATTTATTTACTTCTAATCAGTTCTACATGTTTCTGTCGATGTTTTCGCCCATCATCAGGAGTATATCACTGTAACTACAGCTTGTCCACCGATGTTGCTGCTGGCTGTTGTTGCGTATACGCAACAACAGCCAGCTGTAGTTACAGTGATATACTCCTGATGATGGGCGAAAACATCGACCGAAACATGTAGAACTGGTTAGAAGTAAATAAATCAAAATATTTGCATTTTGTTGGTTACCAGTTGTAATTAACTTAGGTAATTGCCGTGCAATCATGTAGTATGGGATCCAGTGATACTAACTGTTGTATACAACATGTACAGAATTATAAAAACGGTATAACATTAAGTGGTTGTATTGCTGTACACTTACTTACTGCATGGTGCACAGTCCTTCTTGAGAAGCTAATTGGTTTGCAGCTAGTCAAGAAATTCCCCGCATTTCATGGAACCCGAAGGTTCATTACCGTACTCACAAGCGTCCGCCACCTGTCTCTATCCTGAGCCA
>Ga0123352_10022520_pt1 | contig 10048 bp, 8 predicted proteins | sample TergutLab28metaG_FD_89700 | JGI IMG/M metagenome (GOLD analysis project Ga0123352, IMG submission 89700) | Labiotermes labralis P1 segment gut microbial communities from Petit-Saut dam, French Guiana - Lab288 P1 | ecosystem: Host-associated > Arthropoda: Insects > Digestive system > Gut ...
AAACATGAAATTGGTTACTACTAGATTTAAGTCTGGAGGGCTACATGAGAAGCATGTAGTGGCAACTTGGAATGTTGGGAACCATCTCAGCATTTGCTTATAGACACAGGGAAACCAAGAAAAGCCTGTGTCGAGATAACTGAAATACTTTGTAACTCGTATATACTGAATTTCTACGTTAATTACTGAACAGCTACACTCGGTCTTCGAGGGCAGAGGTCGTCATCAACAGCAGTAAGGTAACGCCTTCCCCAGCTACCGTCATGGCCAGGGCTACAAAATTTCTCCTGGTTAGGTAGAACACAAAGGAGCCAAAGATTTCCCTCGAAAGAGATGTGTGATGCAGAAGCCTGAAAAAACTCCCGTATCATGATAGTTGACGGTCAGATGGTAGGGTAAGAAAGCGGTGTGTTGGCAGTAAAGTACCAACAGTGGTTATATGTTTTTGTAGGGAAATAAGTTTTATTGCAAAGATATATAGTCCGCAAGATCGTAATAATGAAAACAGTCTAAGAATGCAGGGTAGCCAATATACACTACGCTAAGATGTTTATGTAATAAGGTGAACAAAACATCTGGAATACTTCAACTGTCTGAAATCGTGTCACAGTTATCTAACAGAATTAACAAAGTGAATATATCCCACCGCTGTTCAACGCCTCGGCAGCCACCTGGAGAGAGTCGAACACACTGCGATGGACGGAGTCTTTGGCGAACAGCAGTTTCAGTGTGTCTGATAAGACGAATTGCCGGACACTGTCCTGCGTCCGACCGCTTCCGGAATCGAGGGACGGGACTGTCATCTTGAGGGAGTCTACTCCTATAGTAGGCTGGCCACTCACCCCCAACACCACAGGGTAAAAGGACGAATTGTACATCAGCTCCACAGCCAGTAACTGGTAGCAGTTCTCGCACCTGCCAAACACAGTCACATGCGATCAGGGACTACAATGGGGGTTTCCCGATCAGCAGCAAGCGAATTCATGATGAGGTGTGAACAAAATGCCCACCAACGCTTTAATACAGAGCGTTTCATAATGTACTCCGGGATTACAAAAATTTATTATAGTAAACCCGTAGGACACGTATTTACGAAACCTGTACAGATAGAAGGAACAACTCAAATAATTTTTTCCCAAGTAAGTTGTTTTTCATCGTAGTTCACATTTCTGCCGCTAGGCGATGCGATTGCATGTAGTGAGAAAATGGCCGCTCCGGGGGAGAAGTCGTTTTGTGTGTTGGAATATCACACGAGTTAAGTCTGTGGTTACTGTGCAACGTGCATTTCGTGCAAAGTAAGTAAAAGGGCTCGCCTACAGACAAGGCCATTCGTGAGTGGTATAAGCAATTTAATGAAACTGGGTGTCTGTGCAAGCAGAAATCAAGTGGTCGCCCATTAACCGCTGAAGATGGCGTTGAACGGGTTCGGGCAAGTTTTCTGCACAGTCCGAAGAAATCAACGGGAACTGCAGCTAATGAGCTATCGATGTCGAAAACAACAGTGTGGAGGGTTTTGCGTAAGCGTCTGGTGTTTAAATCAGACCGCAACCAAATGGTGCAACAACTGTCGGGTGAAGATCACAGACGCCGGCTTGATTTCTGTTTGCAGTTGCAAGACTTAATGAGTTCCGATGGTCATTTCCTAGGAAAGGTGAAATTCAATGGCGAAGCGACATTCCACGTCAACGGTGCAGTAAATCGTTGCAATGTCAGAATAGCGGAATCTGAAAACCCACATGCCTATGTGGAGCATCAACGCGACTTTCCTAAAGTCAATGTGTTTTGTACAATCTCCAGTCAAAAAATTTACGGTCCATTCTTCTTTGCTGAAGAAACCGTCCCTGGCATGACATATCTGGACATTTTGCAACTGTGGCATTAAGGTCATATTCCAGCAAGACGGAATTCACGCCCACTTCCACTGTGAGCTTCGTCAGTACCTGAACACAGTATTACGAGGACGTCGGATAGGGCGTGCGTCTGGAAATGACCAACCACTGATGCTATGGCCCCCGAGGTCTCCTGACATTACGCCCTGTAATTTTTTTTTTTTTTGGCGATATGTCGAAGACCGGGTTTTCGTCCCACCATTGCCACGTGACCTCGCTGACCTAAAGGCACGGATCATTGCAGCAGTGAAGAATATCGATGCACCCATGTTGACGCGTGTGTGGCAAGAACTTGAATATCGTTTCGATGTGTGCCGTGTCACCCGTGGTGCACACATCGAACATCTCTAGTTGTCAAAAAACTTTTTCAGTTTTCCTGTGGCTGTGAACAATTCCGTTAAGGTAGGTCCTTAGGTTTTCTTGTTTTAAATGTTTATAATCATGGAGAACATTATGAAACGCCCTGTATAGATAATGGATAGCAGGATTAATTCCAAAAAGTATCCAGATTCAGGCGCAGGTAATACTGTGTATATTTATTATTGGTATTTCATAAATTCTTTAAACCAGAGGTATTTTATATTGAAAATGGATTCCGAAGTTCGTAACGATTATATTGATCTCAAATAATCACGAACATCGGGATTCTAAACTAAATACATAACTTGCTCTTTAACAAGCTTTAACAGGGAGCACATTTGATCAAGACATTTCTCCCTGAAATGTCATTTACTGTTTTCACAAAATGCCTGCCAGTGGACATTTTCCGTTCAGCTCTGTTGAACCATATTTGTAGGTCTATGAAGTCGCTTCGTCCGTTCGCCTTCTCCGACTAAACTTAGGACATATTTCTCATTTCGCCCATATAATTACAGTTTCGGACTGAGCTCCCCGGCTCTATTTCCCATACACTTCTCCAGGTTCGACGTTTCAAACGTACGAAAATGAAGAAGACGCTATGCGCGTTGACAGTAACCCCTTCTGATAAGTAGGTAATCCTGTGACAGATTGAAAGCAGTCAAACGTGTATCTCCCAAGTTAAATCTTGCTAAATTCGCAGAAGCAGATTCAATTCCACAATAAGCTAGACCGGCGGTTCGTCCTACATGTATGCTCCTAGTTCGTTTTATTGTAGCTCTGATATGTAAGTCACATACATGTCATCGAATCGTAGTTTCACATGTTCTGGGGTGAGCCGCGTTACCAGCGAGCCAGTAGTTCCTGGAGTGTGAAGGACAACAGGGCCTAGGGCTGGTCGCCCCTGAAGATGAACACATGACAGTTCTCATTATTGCTGGCACAGTACGTCTATTTGCGGCCACCGAATCAAGACACTTATCTCATGACCTTCCAGTTTTATTGCTACTAATCACTACGGTCCTATTTATAAAAAGCAATCAGCCGGGATAGCGTATATGGAAAATAGAATGAGGGAAATTTATTTTTTCCTGTGATTTTGACACTCGTGCTTTTCCGACTCTTTCACTGAAACTGCAGTACACATTTGAATGTCTAATCGGGCGAATCTGAAAGTAAATGTGGAGGAAAGTTTAGGCAGTGTGTAGCGGCCACGTACGTGGTCGGACAATAAAGTTCGCGAACTCATCGCGGTAAAAGTGCTACATACCTCATTACTGAATACCACCGTGGTTGCCTTCAAAGTACTCCCCTTGGGAAGCTATGCACCGATGCCAGCGCCTAGTCCACCCTTCAAAACAATTTTGGAAATAGTTTTGTGTAATGGCCTTCAGAGCTGCCATTGTATTACTCCTGATATCCTCAATGTCAACAAAATGCCTTCCTTTCAATATTTCCTTTATCTTCGGGAAAGCAAAAAAAGTCACTGATGGCTAGATCCAGTGAATAGGCAGGGTGTTCCAACACAGTTATTTGTTTAGTAGCCAAAAACTCCCCCACAAACAGTGCCGTGTGAGCAGAACGTTTGGGACCATTTTTACACACACCTTCCTCATGTCAAGATCTTCAGTTAAGATTTTCCTAACTGTTTCTCTGTCGATGTTCATTTGCTCTGCTATGCTCATGATAGTCAGCCGACGATTTTCACGCACAATTGTACGAAAATTTGGAATGTTTTCTTCAGTTCTGCTTGTTGCTGGCCGTCCTGATCTCTCTTCGTCAGTGACACTTTCTCTTCCCTCAGAAAAACGTTTCACCCAATGTAAACTGCTGTTTTCTTCATAGCATTATCCCCGTTAACTTGCACCCTAACATCTCTCTGATTTCGTTTCCACTCTTTCCAAGTTTAACAGGAAATTTAATGTTCGTTCGCTGCTCTAATTCAAGCTCCGACATTCTCGCGGCGGCACACCAAAACACACGAAGACAATAATAGATGCCACTCAGAAAGAGACTGCCATAGATCAACAACAACAGCTGTGAAACGCTGATATGTCAATGTCATCAAACCATACTAAGGTTTTTGTGCAGTGCTGCCACGGCAAGCACACGGTGGCGCGTTCGCGAACTTAATTGTCCGACCACGTACGTTTGAGGCAGTTTGTTGAAATTCGTCTGAACAGCCTATGAAATCCTCTGCACTCTGTTGGCCTCCCATTCATGCTCTTTCCACACACGTACACAAAGAGACAGACACACACCACACACAATAAACACACAACACACACACTACACACCACACACAATAAACACAACGCACACACTACACACCGCACACACAAAACACATCACACACACAACACATCACACACAAAACTCGCCATGCACAAACACACAAACACAACACACACCACACACAACACACACACACACGAAATATACAAAACACACCCACCACACACAATACACAAACACAAACCACACCACACACAAACCAAACAAACCACACCCACACACCGCAAACCACATAACACACAACAAACACCACACCCACACAACACACCCACACACAACACACATCATACACACCCACCACACACATACACACATAAGCACACACAAAACACACACAACACACACCACACACACACAAAACACGCACACACACCATACACACACATATAAAAAACACACCCCACAGACACCCAGACACAATATATATATATATATATATATATATATACATTTATACATACATACATACACACACACACACACACACACACACCTGTGTTGGGAGTCGGGAAAGCTGGCAAAATGCACGAGCAAGAAAGCCTCTGCTCCAAGCAGTAGATGGACAAGCAGCATGTCCGTGTTTTCCAGAGCCATCCTGACGGTGTCCCTGCCCTGTGTCGCGGCCACATGCTGCCACAGCTGTGACACTAGCCACCACTTGCCCGAAATCTGCATTGCAAAACAGACAGGTCGACTGTTAGTACATCGCATCCAAACTGAGAGTGGAAATTGTAGAGGGAAATCCATCTGAATCATTTAACAGCGTCAGACGTTGTGCCTACGTAGTGGCTTGCACAGAACTTGGAGAATCTGCTGACACCATTGCTACTGCATCAGATACAGAAACTAATGGGAAATAAACTTTTGAACTAAGAATTTACAAGTAATAATAATAAAATAATTTATGTAGTCGCTATGAAGGCATATGTGGGAGTGGCGGTATAGCTCCACTCATTCTTAACCTCTGCACTAGATGGAGGTGGATGCTCAGCTTGAAGGTACATCAGCTTTACCTCTGGAGAAGAAAGCGGTTATTCGTTGAACAGGTGGATAGGTATGAGTAGTCTCAACATGTCGGCTCTGATAGGGTTTGCCAATCATCAGATAGCATAGCTACAGAAAAGGCAACACCGATCCTGGCTACCACTGGGCGCATTTTTGTGAAATTTAGAATTTTTTAGAAAATTTGACAATGAAATTCAAGTTCCGCTAAACTTGAGCAAGAATACCGGTTACTTTACGTGAAGACATATGTATAATTTTGACCATATCGTGCTCATTTCTTCTTAGAACGAGGCCTGTTCCAGGTAAATTTGTAGAGAAAATCAGAAGCACACATTCTGTGTGTCCAATAACGTGTTCGAAAACCTTGCCATTTGTGCGAATGTGTGCAAAAAAATTTTTCAGCCAGACAGGCCACAGATGACAATACGGCGCATGCACATTACAAGCCGACTAAGGCTACAAACACACACTCAGAATAAGTAATATCTATTGCTTTTCCTCTCCATCAATTATTGCATGAACGCGCCTCAGTGTTACGCTACACGTACGCTGCCTGTCTTGTTTAACGTTTAACATTGTCATAAATACGGCTACACTAACCACTCGGACTTCGAGGTTGGAATGGAGCCTCAGAATAATTTAGTAGTCACTTGGTACCTAAATCAATAATTCGTAAATCCAACCTGAAGGTGATCTTCTGGGTAAAAAGTAATGAACATGAAAGAAAATCTGTATTTGTTTATTTCAGTAACACACCAACAAATGCACATATATAGTCTTTAATAATTTAACATTTACATTAAAACACTTAAAACGCTCCTACATGTTTCGATCATACGATCATCCTCAGGGAGCACACTGAGTCGTACGCTGTTCAGCGTACGACTCACACATAACACACGACATCCTGCCACAGCACCAAACTAATATAACGAAGTAAATCACTGTGTGTTTTGAACTGTAACTTTAGCAAGGAACGAAGTATGCTCCCTGAGGATGATCGTATGATCGAAACATGTAGGAGCGTTTTAAGTGTTTTAATGTAAATTTTAGATTATTAAAGACTATATATGTGCATTTGTTGGTGGGTTACTGAAATAAACTACAGAATGCACGGTACAACGATAAAGATGTGTATTTGTTGTTTACAGACAATAAAGAAAGAAAATTGTAATTAATACATATATATCGAGCATTCTGATCTTCATTACTAACATAATTTCATTGAGAACCAATTGATTTTCAACACTCACGCTATAGATACGTCCGAAGTGTGTGGATTGGCTATTTGTACGAAGAAGTCTGAAGTTTCTGTATGGGGTTGTAATTACTTCCACTGTTCAGTAACGTGTTTTTGGGCGTGAAATTTCTGCAACTTTTCAGGGGATGACTCCGTACCCCATCTTCAGGGTGTTGCTGGGGGCTTGGGAAAACTGACAACTAGGTGTCCTACTTCGTGATGTGTGTCTCTCCGTTCTGCGTGGACGTGCGATGGAACGCGATTCCTTTGCGGGAATATTTTTATGGAATTCTATCGCCACAAAAGTTTGAAGACTTACGTCATCAAAGCTTATAGCATTACATAAATATTAATCATTTAAGACCAGAGTTACTTCATACACCAACTGGTTTAACATTCAACAATTCTACGTTCTGCCCACACAGTGCATTTATGTGTTTTATGTGTATCTCAGAACAAACAGCGAATATTTCCCTACACAGCATTTACTGTCTGGTTTTTATAACCGATACTGAGTGTGTTTACTGCGCGGTACGGGCTCAATATTTAATTAATTCTGATTGATCTTATTCATTAGAGGGTTTAGAGGCTCACGTATGTCTGCATGCTAACAGTAAAACCACTTTCATGTTAAACTGTCCCCGCATGCAATGCTGCGATATCACAGGACAGGATACATTAGGCAAGATTGAGAACTGTGCATCGATTCTTCTTCTTGTAACCAATTTCATATTACACCCCCCCCCCCATTCCATCACATAAACCGTCCCAAAGCCATCGATAACAAAGGGCACAAATTGTAAATGCGTCCGCGTCGTCATGAAATGAAATATTACAATAGACTTCCATTAAGAAAGCTTATAATATCCGGCACCAGCAAATAAATAACGCGGTTAATCGACGCCTTATTGTGTACATGAGAACAGAAGCTGAAACATGTGTCTCACACCGAACAAAAAATTCGGTTTTGCTAACTGGAATAAGATATAATACGAGAGACACAAAGAACAAACGTTTCATTACTCAATTGCCACATACACATATATACAAAACTGACTCCCCAAAGCCGGCCTCGGTGCACTGCACGGACCTGTAATTCCTATTATTTTGTCGGCCTCGGTGCACCGCACGTTCGTTAATGCATTTCATGTATTATAAATTTCAAATTTTTTTTTCATTGTTACACCGTGCATGTTGTCGAGTCACTCAATTATTATACCAACCACTGCACTTATATAAAATTTATACATGTGCAGTGGTTAGTGTAATAATTGAGTAAATTTCAAAATGTTACATATTGGGCAGTAGTTGCAATTTATACATCTCCGTCATTGTAGGATTAATTACCTGCCCATAAACTAAGTGACAGCAGGCACACTACAGCATTATTGTGGCGTCTGTATTTACATTTGGACCCAAACTGACAGCGACTCACAATCAAGCGAAAGGTTTGTTTATTGGCGCTACCGTGGCGACAAAATAGTTTGCTAGCTGAGCTCCTACACACTGGCCACAGCTGCAGTCGGCACGGCGTGGTCGCTGCGTGTCTCTCCTTGGAACAGGCAGGCAGCGTTATACCTGTTTCAAGAACATTTACTCCGTCTGGAATACATTCATAGTTTCAGTCACTGTAGACGTTTTTGAAAAGGACACACGACGCTTGCCTTTTTATTCCGCTACAAGAACTAGCAAGAGAGGTGGACATTACTGTCAGTGGGTGAGCCTGTGTTGCTACCGAATGTAACGAAAATGAGTAAACAGTATTAGAGTGCCAAAAATTGTGAACTGGTACCCATGTGAAATGACTAAAAGAAAGTAACGAAAGACGCGAAAAATCTTCCACTCCAGCGTTAACAAATGCCTTGGTCATTTATTCGAACCCAACTTTTTTTACCTGCCGAAACTTGTGTCCTGTTTTGTCAGCCACTCAGGGACTTCTCAAGGTGATTGCAGGAAAACGAAAAGCGGGGGGGAATAGGAACGCTCTTGACCACTCAGATTGAGAGTAAAAATTGGCAGGAAGGTATCAAAATCACAAAGAAATACATAAGCTTCAGAATTTCTTGTGGAAATTTTCGGTTTTCTTAAGTTTATGAATGACTTGCGACCATCAGGGACGTGACAGTGTCTCTAGGGAGCAGTACTTTATCTTACCTTACGTTACTTTACTTTATTGTGTTATATTCCAGAAAGCTTTTGTGTACCGTCTGTACGATTTAGTGGATAGTAAGTATCGAAAACCCTGTTAAAAACGTTTTCAGTTATATTAGGATGTGCACAAAACAACAATCTATAGATCTGTGACGACGGTGTATAACTCACTGACAGTCTCATTTCTTTTGGACTTTGTTCATTGCCTAATTTGTTATGAAGCACAACGTTTCGGAAGCTGGCCCTGCTTCTGTCTTCAGACAAGGAAAGCACCTACTCTGGCTGACCCCTTAGAGACAAATATGGGGTAGAGTGATTTAGAGAGTTACCTCATTTGGTTCCTTTAAAAATACGTAGAAGTGCTTGTCTACATATCGGAATAATTTACATATTTCTGTGTCCCCTCAACAAAAAATTTCCCACGCCTGTCCCGGATATAACGTTTTCTTTTTATTGGAAATGAAGATAAGAAGAAGTGACTTGTGGATAATGAAGGCATCAAGTGATGCAAAACTTGCAATACGATGTGCGGCTTGTGACAATTGAACACTTGAGAGGCTGATGTTAACATAAATACTCTTAAAAATATATTCCTTACCGACCAGTAAACACATCAAGTTAGAGTTTTAATAAACAGTCATTTAATGATTATAACAAAATAATCGCTGTTTGATCCGAGAACTGTACAAAACACACAAAGTAATTATGGGGGTAGAAAGCAGAATTTTTGGAATATTAATTCTGGTGGTACATATATTTACCGCTGTGATTTGAAACGTTGAAATACTTAAAACAGCGCCAATCCAATAGAAAAAATGAGTTGTAGATGGGGTTCAAAACTACACAAAACGTGAAATAATAAACTCAACATTAGATAGAAATTCTCCTTTCAAAGTCCATGAAGTTTCGTTGTCACGCAACGTGCCGTTTAATGGGTGACATGAACCGCTTCGTTACTGTTACCTTTCTGTTACCCTTCACTGAACCAACCGCCCGGTTACTGTTACTTTTCTGTTACCCTTCACTGAACCAACCGCCCGGTTACTGTTACCTTTCTGTTACCCTTCACTGAACCAACCGCCCGGTTACTGTTACCTTTCTGTTACCCTTC
>Ga0123352_10022521_pt1 | contig 10048 bp, 9 predicted proteins | sample TergutLab28metaG_FD_89700 | JGI IMG/M metagenome (GOLD analysis project Ga0123352, IMG submission 89700) | Labiotermes labralis P1 segment gut microbial communities from Petit-Saut dam, French Guiana - Lab288 P1 | ecosystem: Host-associated > Arthropoda: Insects > Digestive system > Gut ...
ATAACACACCACCCCAGCCAAACCACACCGTTACACCAACACACATCGAACCAGAGCAATACAACCCATGAAATAACTCAACAAATAAGTCGCAAGCTCCTGAGGATGGATGTATTAACATCCAAAACACGTTGAGCATTAAATAATGAAATAATAAAGCAAGTAACACCAAGCTGGTCTCTCTTTATTCACACCTAAGAAACAAATATATCAAAAATGTTCGGCTATAACCTATTCTATTTATTATACAGTACCACACAATACATAAAACATATGGCAAGCATAATGGCTTCATTGTAAGATTTTTAAATACTGCTGATGAATAATGCAGTCAGTTTACGATTTGAGGTTCCCAAAGGAGTGTTCTTGAAGATTCAAGTCTTCTAGGATATAATGATGTCTTTAGGCAAGCACTTCCTACTAAGGTTTCAAAGGATCTTCTTGGACTACATGACCATGAAGTTTACAGCACTACATTCCTCTGAACCAAAGGCTACTATCTGCCCAATGTCACAGCATCACATCCCAGGACACTTGACCCTCTAACACCGTAAATTTCTAAGGTTATGTAGTGTCAGTGATAAATGAATGAGCACGGAGTGGTGGTATAAAGACAAAGCCGGAGGAAAACCAAAATTTGAGGGTCATTCCAAGATCAACCTCCGATTGGTTGGTAAAAATAAACGCATTGTCACAGCATCGAAGCGCACGCTCAGTAGTAACAAGTAACTTCTGCTCTTGCTGTACGCCTACCCTCAAACATTTTTGCTGCGTAGTGTAGGAGTAAACAGTGATAAAACATGGACACTACCATCGCCGCTCCCGCCAGCTGTGAGGTACGTGGTGCGATTCGTTTTCTTCACGCAGAAGGACAAAGCGTGGCCGAGATTCATCATTGAATGTGTCGTGTATACGGTGAAAATGTTATGAGTGACAGTAGTGTGAGGGAATGGTGCAGAAAATTTAGGGATGGGCAGGGGATGCTCAGTAAAGGCGTCGTTCTCCTGCACGACAACGCACGGCCCCACACCGTGGCTCGCACAGATGCTTTAATCAAGCTCTTCAACTGGGAGATTTTTGACCACCCTCCTTACAGTCCTGACCTGGCATCAAGCAATTACCATCTCTTCTCCAAGATGAAAGTCTGGTTGGTTAACTAACATTTCCACACCAACGAAGAGCTCATGGATGGCGTCAAAACCTGGCTGCATAACTTGGCAGCGCCGTTCTATGACGAGGGACTGCAAAAGCTAGTGCCACGGTATGACAAGTGCCTAAATGTGGAGGGCAACTATGTGGAGAAGTAATGCAGATATGTATGTAACTGTTCCATATAATAAAGTTTTGTTCTCTGTTTTATATTTTTTTTACCAGCCAATTGGAGGTTGATCTTGGAATGACCCTCATACTTGTAGAAGAACCACTACAAAAAGTTCTCTCTTCTGGAGCTATCAGTATCCTGCCAATGAGGGACAAGAGGAAAAGACAACAAATTCTTCAATCTGTGATAGCATGGGGACCTTCAGCTCGACCCAGTCTCATGAAATACGAGTACAAGTACATCAGAGGTGTGACCCCTTTAGAATGTCACTAGCAATCAGAAACCTAACAGTAAGCCGTAACTTTTACTCCCCTACCATGACAACAATGGAGCCGCGATAGCTGAGTTGGTATAGCAACTTGCTATGGGCTGGATGGTCTGGGGATCGAAACCCGGTGGGGGCGAGATTTTCCACGCCAGTCCAGACCGGCCCTGGGGCCAACCCAGCCTCCTATAAGATGGGTGTCAGGCCTTCTTCGGGATAAAGCGGCTGGGGCATGGTGTTGCCCACCCACCCCCATCTAGAACCAAAGTTAAAGACAGAGTACACTGCTACTTCCCCTCTGGGCCTTCATGGCCTGTTCTAAGGTGAAATTTATCTTTACCTATTTACCACGAGAACAACTGTCCATGACTCATGACTCTATGTGACGCAAATGAAGTGTCAGAGGACTTGTGGTTCATACTATTGCAGCTCCCAGTGAGAGATAACATATCAAAATGGCATAGCTTCAAAATGATTATACAACCATCGAAGAGTCTGTGATTCCTGCATCCCATACAGGATGCTGTGTGGGTATACCTGACACACAGGTAGGGAGCAGGATCCAAACAACTTTCATTTTTGAGTTGTGCGTTCAAGACAAATAAGTTGCAGGTTGTGGCTATGGCACGGGACGGCACCTCGGAGACAGAAATATTGCTGGAGGTGAGACAGGAGGCGAATACCCAGCAAGGGCTTTAACACCTAATACACCAGTTATGCTACAAGGAAAATAGGAATAATATTCGTGAAGCAGGTAACAAATGTGATAACACAAGGGGGTTATGGTATGGCAACCACACGGCAGGCGTTTGGCGTATGAAGGGGGGGACAGTTCAGTTGATGAAACAGATGTATATGGAACGCTGTACATGACACACAAAACTGGTACCAGACACTATGAAATGAAGTAAAATCTGAGAATCTGATGTGTGGTTGACCGTGATTCATAATTCAGTGTGGATAAGAAACCAACTAGATGTCACTTTTGTGTTATCCTTTATTTCTCCTTTACAAGTTGCTCAACATGTTTCAGACAACCATGTGCCCATCTTCAGGAGCTGACGACTGATTAGTGTTATCGCCACATGTTGGTATTGTGCTGTAACAATGAGTGGTACTATTCACATATGTTTATCTGTGTGGGTCGATATGTTCTATGTTAGTCCGGTTTGTGGTAAATCTAGTGTTAGCGGGCTGTGTGTGGTTATGTGGGGTGTTGTGGGTGGTGGTCTCATTATTGTATGTAGGTGTGGTTCGGTGTGTAAGCAGATTAAAGTACATACCTGTGGTTGCAGGAAGGCTGTCAGAACCGGTTAGCAGGTAGTGTGTCAGTTCCTGAAGATGGGCACATGGTTTTCCGAAACATATTGAGCAACTTGTAAAGGAGAAATAAAAGATAACACAAAAGTGACATCTAGTTGGTTTCTTATCCACACTAAAATCTGAGAGCTGCCTTCATGTCCCTCCCCCCACTATACCTACCAATCAAAAACTGACCCACCATGACGGGACACATATCATTATAAATAAGCAGAACTTAAAGAGAGAAGCTGCCAAGCCTCACTGCCTGCTATACGTTTTGCAACGCACAAAGTTACTGTGCACCCAGCTTTACGAATAAACTACACTGCCCCACAGGCTTCAATTTCTGATGACGTCGCTAACTGGAACAGAAATTTTCTGTTTCGGTTACGGTTCACACATTCACCTAAAAGCTTTGTATCGACTTTGATACTTAATGTATGCCTTTTCACTACATTCGCAGCAGAGAGGTAATAAGATGTAACTATTCGCTGCAATGTATTTGTCTGTCTGTCAGTCTGTTTGTCTGTATACACATAACAGCACAAAAACCACAGATGAATTTTCGCGAAATCTGTCAGTGAGAAGTCCTGATAAAATTTGTCAATGCATTCAAAGTTTGTTAAAGTTACCCACCAATAACAGTTCCTGTACACGTGACCTACGTGCGTTCCCGTGCGCAACTCAAGCGTATTGCACGTTAACTCCCTAAATAAAGTGACACCTGCCTGAAACAGAACCTGGAGAGAGCAGAAAGTTGTCTTTAGCCAAGAAGTTCTACAGTTTCGAGGATCTGAGGCCAGCAGCAGTTCATAACCACCTTTAAATAGACACAAACAGTTCGATATGAAGTGTCATAACACGAGTGTCCGACAAAAACGGACGCAGACACGGAGAGCAAGAACCAGATTTTAACATACAATATTCTTCATCGAATTTTATATTCATTTTTGTTCTGTGCAACGTGAATCTAATTTAATAATTGCCCAATAAGATGCGACTGTATTCAGTTTATTACATTTCTGTAGGCAGCTCTACATGTTTCGGGTGTTGACATCCATCATCAGGAGCTCATGCAACTGTAATTACAGCTTCTGGCACTGGTCAGCCTGGTCTACTGTCATTTGTTCTCGTTGTTGAGTTCCAACTCAACAACAAAATCGCCTAATGACGCATTTCTCAGAACACATCCCCATCGTTAAGCAACGCACGACTGTAATTGTCAGGGAACAGAACAGAATGTAGACTAGATCACATCACTCGATGATGTTCAACAAGAAGACAATAAACAAGATGCAACATGGCCGTATTTTCTTTCCTGATACACAAGACAAGAACACGGACAGAAAGTGCAAGGTGAACTTACCAATCTTCAGCCACAGCTTTTTCCTAAGATCAGGGTCGTTCTGTGGTAAATTAGCAGTCTGCTTTGCCAGCTTTACATCGACAGTAAGCGCGAGATCGACTGCTGATTCCCACAGCCCCAGCAGGGCTGACAGCTGAACACAAGCCTCAGTGAGGTTCCTCTCCTGGCACAGACGCAGCGCATAATGGATGTCATAGCACACAACGCTGGCATCCTGACCTGAATCAAGTAAGCAAGACACTTTTACAGTTCATAATGGCCTGGGTTCTACACCCTTCAGCTTCCAACATTTGCTCTGCAGAATTGCCTGCATTACATACATGTTCATGCTCAGGATTGTGATAATGGTACCAGAACGTGTGAAGAACATAAATCACACAAAACACTCACCTGATAAACAGCATGTTATTAAGATGATGTAATCAGAACAACACACATTTAATATTATACCCCCAAATAACATAACAGCAAGGACCTTCAAAATCTGAAAAAATGGCTGTAGAATGTTTAGAAGTATGGGTTGTGGGGGGGGATTAATATATGGTATCTTACACACTGGATGGGCCAGGATAGCTCAGTCAGTATAGCGACTTGCTACAGGCTCGACGGTCTGGGGATCGAATCCCGGTGGGGGGGGGGCGAGATTTTCTGCCCCCATCCAGACTGGCCCTGAGGCCCACCCAGCCTCCTATACAATGGGTACCGGGTCACACTCGGGAGTAAACAGCCTGGGCGTGGCGTTGACCACCCACCCCTATCTAGCGCTCAGCTTAAGGAAAGAGTAGAGCTATACCTCTACTCCCCGTCTGGGCCTTCATGGCCTGTTCTGGGGTGACCTTTACCTTTTACCTTATACAGTGAAGTCAAAATTAAAAATTTGTTGACAGAGTTGGTATAAAATGACTGAGTAAATCTGTCACAAAAGAAAGGCAGAACAAGGATACTGATGAAGACAACAGAAGGGAAACTGAAAAGAAACCAAATTAAAATTCAAAAAGAAGGGCCTTACAAACTGATATAATACAGCATGGTTTAACTACGTAGTGGAATAGAGCAAGATGGGAAAGCAAAGCTGGCAAGAAATTGACAACAGGGAAAACTGTGGGGAAAATGGAAAGGATCGGAAATGTACTGACCGGCAAACCTGTATAAAACAGAAAAGATGCTTGGGGAAGAATAAATAAAACAATAATTCTGATATAGGCCAGATAGAAAAATAAGAGAAGAAATTAATAAGCAGCGAAACGTCTGTTACACTACCAACCCTGTATCGCCAGGTAGTCCATGAGGCTCTGAGGTTTGAGGCGTGCGTACAGCGACAGAAGGTAGTTGTGTATAGCCTGCTGCTGGCATCCCAGCGAGCCCACACAGAACTCCAGGTAGCGAATTGCTTCTCCAGCCTTAAACAAATGTACAGGCACATCAGAATTGCTGACGTTACTGGCAATTAGAAGCAGAAAAGTTTGGACTTATCTATGTACTGTTTGCTTAATGTCACTGTTGGTAGCTTGGACTGCACTGTGGCAAATGTCAGAATGGCTAGTAGACAGAGCACTAGCTAGGTGTTTCCTTATAGGCACTGAGGAAGACACCGGTCACAACAGCACACACTGGTCACCAAGACAGCACACCAGCCACAACAGCACACACCAGCCATGACAGCACACACCAGTCACGACAGCACAAACCCGTCACAACAGCACAAACCAATCGGGGCACACACACCAGTCACGACTGCACACACCAATCGGGACAGCACACATGTCACCAAGACAGCACAGGCCAGTCACGACAGCACACACCAAACACCAAGACAGCACACTCCAGTCACCAAGACAGCACATTCCAGTCACCAAAACAGCACACACCAGCCACAACAGCACATGCCAGTCATGACAGCACACACCAAACACCAAGACAGCACACACCAAATGCCAAGACAGCACACTCCAGTCACCAAGACAATACACACCAGTCACAACAGCACACACCACTTATGACAGCATTCACCAATCACTACAGCACACAGCAGTCACCAAGACAGCACACACCAGTCATGACAGCATACATCAGTAATGACAGCACACACCCATCACCAAGACACCACATACCAGTCACCAAGACAGCACACACCAGTCAAGACAGCACACCCCAGTCATGAGAGCACATACCAGTCACGACAGCACACACCAGTCTCGACAGCATACACCGGTCACAACAGATTACACCAATCTCAACAGTATACACAGGTCACAACAGTACACACCAGCCACAAAAGCATATGCCAATCTCAACAGCATACACAGGTCACAACAGCACACACCAGCCACAAAAGCATACACCAATCTCAACAGCATACACAGGTCACAACAGCACACACCAGCCACAAAAGCATACACCAATCTCAACAGCATACACAGGTCACAACAGCACACGCCAGCCAAAAAAGCATAAACCAATCTCAACAGGATACTCTTGTTATAACAGCATACACTGTGAACAAGAATTAAACATGACACATCAAAAATATGGTGCAAGATTTCCACCAACTGAACCATCACATCTAGTAGCATACAGACACAACAGCAATAGAAGAGATGTAAAGCAATGAAGAAGTCAGTGAAGAAGGCTGCAGTATGGTAACCTGAAGCGATTGGTGTAAATCAATAGCCACGTTATTACAGACTGTGTTTGTCTTACCATCCTAGAAGAAATACTGAATGTTTGATTCAAAGAACTTGTGGAATAGACAAAATAAAAAATCTGATCAAAACAATTGGTGGTTGTACAGGTTCCCCAGAGAAGCTGCCACTGACCCACTCTTACACATCACAGCCACTGAGGGACACTAAGAAATCGAAATATCCCTGAATATGCGTGCTGTGATCCTGAAGATTTCTGGAAGGACAAGCGTCAGTTTCACAATACAGAGTGGGGGGTCACAAAATCAAATCATATTTGCATCACACAAATAATTTTGGAAATTAAGGAAGGCCACCTGCAGTTATGAGGGCCAGGTAGTGTAGTCGGTATAGCGACTGGCTACAGGCTGGATGGTCCAGGGATTGAATCCCGGTGGCGGCAAGATTTTCCACACCTGTCCAGACTGGCCCTGGGACCCACCCAGCCTTCTGTACAATGGGTACCGGTTCTTTCCCGGGGGGTAACGAGCGTCCAGGGAGTGATGCTGACCCCTCACCGCCTTCTAGTTCTGTGGTCAAGAAAGAGTAGAGCTATACCTCTACTTTCCCTATGGGCTGTACAGCCTGCACAGAGCCTCAGTGCCTGTACAAGGGTGTACTTTTACTTTTACCTGCAATTATAAGAAACAAACTCCGCTGACCGTTTTCTTGAAAATGATACCACCATTAACAATATTTCATACTATTCATGAAAAAAACTTAAAACATAACATGATTATTAATTCTGTAAGCTTCACTTCATTACTGGCTGCTGATGTACGTTGTACACGACCATTTAAAGACACCAAACCCCATTTTGGGTCTCTTTGGCTCAAGAAAGAAAGAAAAAGAAAGACAGTAAGAGTTATAAATAAAATACTAAACAAAGTGAGGCCATATTCTGTAATTACAGTAACATTAACCCTTTAAGGACGAAACCACACTTGTCTGATTGGAAGACCCAGTCCATACCGCACAGCAAACACGCTCTGTCTCGGTTATAAAAACAGATAAGTTAATGCTATATAGAGAAACAATTGCTGCTTATTCTGAGATCCACATAAAACACATAAATACACTGTGTGGGCAGAACGTAGAATTGCTGAATGTTAAACTGGCGGTACATAAGGTTAAATCCTAGGCATTAAAAGGTTAATTAAAAGGCTGCATTATCTGGTGGAGAATTTATTTCCATCAATGATCAACACAGTAATACCAACTAAACCATGGATTCCAACTCTATTAACTGCTATCTGAGGTGACACTGCAATATCACTTGGATCCCACGAAAACAAATGACAGATTAATTATATAATAATTTCCCACATATCTCTGTGATGCTACTCTATTAAACACATCCACTGACTGGTTCCACAGAGCAAGGTCACTCAGACACTAGGGGTCAGTCTCAGGTCCGGTGGGACATTCATGTGGTGATTTGTATGAACATGAGCGGTGAGCGCGCAGCCTGACCCTCAGCTGCCACCTTTCTGCAAATTCTCGTTCAGTACCTCTGCTCTATGCTCCGCACGTGAAGGTCACCACCATCAATAACCTGAGCATGTGACAAGCGCTGGCTACATATGCCCTCACACATGGTAAAGGCAGTGTTGCCCTGTCTAAGCTATTAAAACAGAGAAGTGGAGAGCAGGTTTAAGTGCGCTGACTCACGCCTTTGGCACAAGTGGAGGTCAGTGGTCAGATTCATGATCCAGCCACTTTACCCATGGGAAAGAAACTGTAAGGACCCACTGAATAGGAGAATTGGGAACCCCAGAGCCAGTTTGGACATTCTGGAAAAGGGTAAAATGTGTTTTCCCCGTCGGGAATCAAACTGTGGATCACACGACAACATCAACATGTGTGCGTCCATAACAAACACTAACCTGATCATCATCGACACTAACGAGTGCAGGCAACAGCTTAGCGGGATTCAAGCCTCTTCCTTGACTGATAAGCACATTAACCAGCTGTTTTGGTACAACTGGCATCAGAGCTGGCGCAAACTGGTAGAACAGGTCCTTCCTGTTTTGACTCTTCAGGACATCCAGAGCTGAAACATATCAAAATTCAGGACACTGACTCACACTCGCAAAACACTAAGTTATGGCTCAGAATGTCCGAATGCTGACTTGGTAAACCAATCCCATTACAGGTCTGGACAGGCCCTGAGGGTTCCAGGAGGTTGAGGTTCCCAGATTTCAAGACAATCACCACACAAAGGTCGTAAGGTTGTCAGCCCTATGCACCAGCCGCCTTTACCCCCCTGGAAATATTCCTGGTACTCATTTCTGTTAGAGACTGAGTCGACCCCATGGCCATAGTGCAGCCAGCAGGATTACGTCAATGAAAAATTCCAATGACACCACCGGAAATCGAACCCGCGACCTTCCGGCTTGTAGTGCAGTGCCTCAACCAACTGCGCCACCACGTAACCCCAAATGCCGACTTACAGGACACTAATTACAGACGTACATGTCATAATGCTAAATGACACTTAATGCAACATCACCTGAATACCCATACCCACCCTCAAGCTAGTCACACGGTGAAATCCTAATTTTTCTCTATGGTATGCAACAACAGTTCATTCATTACTTCGTGATTATTATCAACATGTCCAGTGTCTGAGGCATACACAGAAACCTATATACATGGTTACCCAAGGGGCCATGAAAAAAGTTAAATTTAGGTGCAGTAACACAACATTTGCAGGAAAGCTTATTAGGACCCTTGCGAATGTGATTATAACCTAAAACCTTACGCTCTAACAAAGTGAGAAACGCCACCCTAACTATAACAAAAATCATCAACAACAAAAAAAACGACAAAAAAAAATATCAAACACATACTACTTGTAAAATACAAATTTACACTTTTTTTTTTAAATTTATTTCAATAATCACCCTGTACATGTTTCGAACAGATTAACTATTCATCATTAGGAGGTAGCTCAGATCGTGCTAGCAGCTAGTCAATGCAGATACATGATAAATACCATACGCTGCATGTGCAGTAAAGCTACCTACTTACTACCAGGGAAGGAGGTAGCTTTACTGCACATGCCGCGTATGGTATTTATCATGTATCTGAATTGACTAGCTGCTAGCACG
>Ga0123352_10022524_pt1 | contig 10047 bp, 7 predicted proteins | sample TergutLab28metaG_FD_89700 | JGI IMG/M metagenome (GOLD analysis project Ga0123352, IMG submission 89700) | Labiotermes labralis P1 segment gut microbial communities from Petit-Saut dam, French Guiana - Lab288 P1 | ecosystem: Host-associated > Arthropoda: Insects > Digestive system > Gut ...
ACGGAGAGTATACACCATGTTTAAAATATTCAGTACCTATATTTGTTGAATAAATATATAAAATGCAACTTTAGAGGCTAGCGGTGCGGTACGACCACTATAGTTGACATTAGGCGTCTAAAGTTTAATGTAATTGTTTACAGCCACAGGAAAACTGATTTATTTGGTGACAACTAGAGATGTTCGATGTATGCACCACCGGTGACACGGCACACATCGATACGATATTCAAGTTCTTGCCACACACACGTCAACATGTGTGCTTTCCGCTTGCCCAGACACCCAGTTTCAGTAAACTGTTTATACTACACACGAATGGTCCTGTCTGTAGGCGGGTCCTTTGCGTACTGTGCACGAAATGCACGTTGCACAGTAACCACAGACTTACTGTGCGATATTCCAACACACAAAACGACTTCTCCCCCGGAGCGGCCATTTTCTCACTACCAAAACTCGCATCGCCTAGCGGCAGGAATGTGAGCTACGATGAAAAACAACTTGCTGGGAAAAAAATTTTTGAGTTGTTCCTTCTATCTGTATAGGTTTCGTAAATACGTGTCTTATGTTTTTCCTATAATAAATTTTTTAATACCGGAGTACATTATGAAGCGCCCTGTATAATATATGTGTGTATATATATATATATATATATATATATATATACACATATACAAATATTATAAGGCCGTTTCATAATGTACATTATGTACGGAGTATATTATGAAACGCCCTGTATAATATATGTGTATATATATATATACATATATTATACAGGACGTTTCATAATGTACTCCGGGATGTATGTTTGTCTGGAACATTTTTGTATTGCCATCGTCACAGTATTTTATAACAGAAATGGTAATATTTTTGCTCATTCCTTTATTTAAGGTGAAAAGTTCAAACAGGATGGGTAAGGCGTGTCAAATGGGAAGTATGGGCGAGAACAGAAGTGCACGTATGAAGGTGTTTGGTGGGGAAAACCGAATGGGAGTGCGTGCAATGTATTTATCTAACACAGGAAAGGAAATTGGTGGAAGGTTTTGTTGGATATGGAGATGAACTTTCAGATCCACAAAATTAAGCAAATACCAGAGAAATATTTTCAATCAAGGGCTCTTCCCAAGCAGTTAAGTAGTTAGTTGTTTAGTCGTTTACATGATAAAGAGAACTATGCAGCTCAGTTGGTACAGTGACTAGGCGACAGGTTTTTACAATCAGGCAATATGAGTTTGATTCCGCAACGAGAGAGGACTTATTTTCGTGACGACGTCAAGAGAGTTTCTGGCACTCGTCAAGCGTCGTATCGTGTGAGTACGTGGACGCTTTTCCCGGAGTTTACTCTTTAAACGGCGAATTAAATCCCATCTGCCATTTACTGGCATTATTAGGAGCTCACCAAATTCTCCACGTTAGCAGGATAAGGGTTAAGGATACTGAAGGCTAGAAATGAAGACTTTCAGGTGGTATGGAAGGTTCAGACACATGGCGTCTCTAGAGTGTACAAGGAGTTCAAGGCTGATAGTGGGCTGAATCATTTACCTGTACATTCTTGAAGGACGTTATCAGTAATTAAACACTTCATTATCCAACTAATGCACAATATATAATATGTAGATACAATTAAAATTATAAAATATTTAAAAGTGCTCCAACATGTTTCGGATCACAGACAAACCTTCATCAGGGAGCCTTGTACAGTGCTTGGCTAAAAATTACAAGAATTATTTTAGCCAAGCACTGTACAAGGCTCCCTGATGATGGATCCTCTGTGATCCGAAACATGTTGGAGCACTTTTAAATACTTTATAATTTTAATTGTATCTACATATTATATATTGTGTATTAGTTGGATAATAAAGTTTTTAATTATCATTGATGCATGGTGCAAAACATGTTGAACTTATCAGTAGTCGAGAATGCGAACAGTTATATAGCGTCGATACATAGAATGTCCAATGAATGATGAGGTTTAAAATGTGTCGAAGGAAGAGTGCCAGCCCGTCTCCGAGCCAAGAATTGAATGGGGGGTCTCCTGAATAGAAAGCAAGTCTGATACGCGCTATACCACCACAGCCAGTTACTTTGTTTACTGTCTGTTTACTGTCTGCTTCTGAATGACTATATTATACATTAGTCCTTTACGTTCGCTGATATGAAAAAGAACATTTTATTTTTTATCAGAGGAATTCTTCGTTTGAGTGGCTTGTCTGGTATGCAGGAGCATATGCTTCTACATACCAGACATTCCACCTCATCCTTGTTACCAGCAGGCAGCATCGCCGGTGCATTATACCACAAGCTGCAAACACAGTCTAGTGCTCCTGAGGATGGGCGAAATTATCGCCCGAAACATGTTGAGCTGATTGAAATTATTAATAAAATTGTTATTTTTGCATCTAGTTGGTTGTTTATAATTTTGTTTTGATAGAAATTTTTATCAGTTTTAAATTGTGTTGAGCTCTTCTTCTACACCTCACACTCTTCCTCTCCTTTCCCCCGTATTTCTTAAGTTTGATCAAAGGTCTGTTCTGTTTTCATCATTATCTCTCAGACATTAATTCTTTCTGCTCAAACGTTTCATGTTGAAGAATTATTAGCTCCTTGTATAACCCATAACTCAGACAACTCAATGTCCCTGCAAATTACAATCTACTCAATTAGAGTAATTAGTAAGGTTGAGGTAAGAAAAGGTCGTGAGGCCGGCACCATCCATCGGTGGTTCACTGCAGTTGTGCTGTTGAGCTAAGTCTTCCGGCCATAATCATTTGAGTCGTCTGTCGACTGAGGGGTTCAGGAGAGCTCTGATCAGTTGATTGCTGTGTTCAGTGCTGCGGGTTTTGTGTTTGTTGGCGTTGATTCGAACCATTCCGTTACGTACTGGATATCGAAGTCACTGTGCAAGGTTTGGTTGGAGACGTACCAGGGGGCACTGCTGATCATTCTGAGTATTTTTGACTGGAATGTTTGGAGGATCTTGGTGTTGGATGGCTTGTAGCATCCCCATAGCTCTATCCCGTGTATACTGTTTTTTTGTAATCCAAACAAAATTTTAAATTTTATGTGTCCGGTAACTTGCCTTGCACCTGCTCATGTTTGCTGAAGCGCACACTTGAGGGACGGGATTAAAATATGCAACTAATCACGGTGTTTACGTTCTTGTGAAAGAGCCTATGAAGTATTGTAATTTGGTAAATTGGTTTTGATGTCTTGAAAGGATCTGTTGCCTCCATAATGGGGCTAGGAGAATAGACGGAGAACTTTGGAGATGAAGGTAGAATTTTTTCCCCTGCCATGAATTCATGAGCGAGCGCGAATGTACAGCTCCATGCATCTTTAACTTTGAAAATAAATGGTAATTCACACCCCTACACCATTAAGGTGTGATGATTTACCTTCCCTTGGCAATGAATTATGTTATTTTCAGTACCGCAGCGTATAGTTTTCCTTCCTCACGCACCTATACGTCCAATCCAACATTATTACGTATTACTGTGTCATGGGATGTTCACAACGCGAATTTCTTTATGTGTTTACTAACGTTTTGGATAAATCTGCAGCCCTCTTACCGACCTACACTCTTTGATTGTTGCGTACTGGCCTATTCCCGGTCGAGAGTGTATCGCAGAATTTGCTCTCGGCAGGAGCGAAGCTCGAACCTCGGTCAGGACACTGAGGTGAGGGTTCCTAAATGTAGGAATAACGTAATTCCGTTGCACTGGATACACATACGTTGGAGTTTATTGGATGAGAGTAATTTGGTTACAATACGGCGAAGAGTCGGTAATGGTAATACGCCCCTGACGAATACCTCGTCGTCTGCTCCGCTCGACGTCTTGTCTGCAATGTCTTCTTGCAGTTACGTGGTAATGCACAAGTCACGGTGTGGGTTCAAGGGCTAATTACCACTCCAGATTCTCTTATTTCTGAACTTTGAAAGACGCGTGAATATGCCTCAGCGCAGTGCCCAGTCATTGAGTGCACGTTGACATGGGCACAGTCTGGTTTACTTTAGTTAGGTAATTAACTCAACATGATATCCTTAGCTTAATCATGAACAATAATTGAAAAGTACAGCATGTAGCATAAGCACAGCAGTATAAATATGTACAGAAATGAACAATAAAACAGCACATAGCAATTATATGGCTTCTATACAACATGATACCCAAAGAAAAACAATCTTCATAGACAGACGACTGAAACTCAAATATTTTATGTCCGCTAGATAACGCTGTATGGCACAGTTTCTTGGTCATAAGTTGGAAAAACATAATTTTAGAGGAATCTTCGTATTGTATTATAGAAGTAATGTTAGTGTCGGTTGAAGCAGACAGGATTAAGGCTCATTATCTCTGGAGCCGACATCTTAATGCCTGCCTGTCTGGCACGTGATGCCCCTTACTGTTCACTCGTTAATCCTTCTTCCGTCAAGGAACCTTATCTTGCGGTTTCCTACACATCAGAAATTCCCAAAGGACTTGAAAGAAACTTCTTTACAAAAGTGGTATTAGTGGATCAAAGGCCTTAGAGGCCTTTGGTTGGCATGAACTTGGAGGACGTCTTAGAACGGAGACAAGGCTTTCCGAAGAGAATTCTTACAGCCTGTTGTCCTATTTCACAAGTTTATATTCAATTATATTCATATATTTTGAAGAGTTTGTGACTTAAATTTTCGCATATAAACTATCATTCGGTGCAGAACCTTTTGTCTTCCAGGTTGCTATCCAAAAATTTAAAGATCAAGATATATAGAACCATAATTTTGCCTGTAGTTTTGTATGGGTGTAAAACTTGGTCGTTGACACTGCGGGAGGAAAGGAAGCCGAGGGTGTTTGAGAACATTGTGTTGAGGAGAATATTTGGACCTAGGAGGGACGAGGTAACGGGAGAATGGAGGAGACTGTAAAACGAGGAGCTAAGTGATCTGTACTCCTCACCCAATATTGTGCGGGTGATAAAATCGAGAAGAATGAGATGGGCTGGGCATGTGGCGCGTATGGGTGAGGGGAGGGGGTGTATAGGGTCTTGGTGGGGAAACCGGAGGGAAAGAGACCACTGGGTAGACCTAGGCGTAGATGGGTGATTAATATTAGGATGGATCTCCAGGAGGTGGGATGTGGGTATATGGACTTGATTGGGCTGGCTCAGGATAGAGACAGGTGGCGGACGCTTGTGAGTGCGGTAATGAACCTTCGGGTTCAGTGAAATGCGGGGAATTTCTTGACTAGCTGCAAACCAGTTAGCTTCTCAAGAAGTACTCTGCACCATGGAGTAAGTAAGTAAGTAAGTAAGCAATAAGTTTAATTTAATATCCATTTTTTTTATATATACCACCAATATTTCCTACAAAATGTGTAAATATTATTATTTTCTATCACTCTGTTAAATGTGACATTCATAGGTCAATGTTTTATTATCACGAGCACTGAAAGCTGAAGAATTTTTTTTTTCAAACTACAATTTTCTCCTATTTTTATTGTCACACCGTGCATGTTGTCGAGTTACTCAATTATTACACCAACCACTGCACATATATTCTTTCTTTTGTTTATATTGTATTGATATCTCTTACGTAGTGTATTGTGTCTATTGGTCATCATGATGTGTCTGACATGTTTGTTTGCCAGGTACCGATAAGTGTTTTGTATTTTGTGTTCTAAATATCTTATAGAATTTTCGATGTCTATTATTAACACTGCCTGCCAGAACCCTGTCAGTTATAAATAAACCACACATCCCTTCCCCTGTCATTCTTCATTCACCTGCCTATGAAGATGGAACCGATAGAGTATTCCGAAACGTCGGCTATTAGAACTCAGACGCCGGGGAATTACCCAAAAGACAACATATTACATTGACATATTGTTTTGTTTCTTGTTCTATTACATAATTAGGGCCTGGGGTTAAGGTTTGAATTTGTTCTCGTGTGAATTTTATGTTGGTTAAATTGATTATCCGCGGTTGGAATTTTGGAATTATTCTCATTATTATTGTATTTGGTATTCGTTTGATATGTGCAGTGGTTGGTGTAATAATTGAGTACAATTTTCTCTTTAAAATTCTGTAAAATTTCACCATACTTGAATTTACATATTTTTAACCCGTGACCTGCTAACGTGGAAAATATGGCGAGCTCTTAATAAAGCTAGCAAATGGCAGGTGGGATTTAAGTCAGATTTTAAAGTGTTAAATTTCATTTCAGTATCGTAAGAAATGTGGCCGTAAACTCACTGCAGTCTTACGAATTTGTTGTTAAGTCATATTATTATTTATGACTGCGGAAAAGTAAGAGATACTGTATTTGGGCTGTAGGCTTCACATCAAATTTGAAAATCAACCAAATTTTCCAAAGTTTAAATTGCGATATACATGAAGCATGACATTTTAGGCATGGTTTTAGGCGGTCTTCACAGAGTGAAAAACAGCGCTTCATATTGACACCAATTATGTCCGTCAGTCTATATGCCTGTGATCCGGTAAAGCTAAAGGTAAAATGCAACCTTGTACAGAAACTGAGCCTCTGTACAGGTCGTGCAGCCCATAGGGGAGTAGAAGTATAGCTCTACTCTTTCTTGACCACGGTAGTAGAAGGGGGTGAGGGATCAGAGTCACACCCCTGCCTTTCTTTACCCCGGGAAAGACCCGGAACCCTTTGTGCAGGAGGCTGGGTGTGACCCAGGGTAGGTCTGGACAGGTGCGGAAAATCTCGTCCCCAACGGAATTCGATCCTCGGACCGGCCAGCCCGTAGCCAGTCGCTATACCGACTACGCTACCCGGCCCTCTGTGATCTAATAGTAGTGACCAAAGGTTATTTTTAATGTTTGTGTAATTCTATTTAAGAAGTCTTTACGAAAGTTACCAAGAAATCGTCAGAAGCCCGGCTCAGTGACAATAATCGTAAAGTTATTCAGATGAGTGAATGAATTTCTACACTTACTTCCAATTTTTCTTGAGCCATCTGTGTGAAATTCGATATAGAATTTCTCACACCATGCATCTGGACAGTCGTGATTTTCGTAAAATTCGGTGGAGTGGAAGCCACGCTTTGCGTACGAACCTCAAGGAAAGTTTGCCCTATTTTCTACACTTTCGGTCTAAATTTTGGTAAATTCGTTGAGTCATTCACCCAATGGTTGTAAATGTCATGCATGTCAGGGTAGCGAATGCTATAATTCACTCAAAAATTTTAAATGAATTTTTATTCATACGTCAATATTTTTGTCCGATTTAATGATTTAGTCCGTACTGCAGTCTCCACCTTATCTGAAAAGTTACGTCCCTAGGCTATTCGGTGTTATAATAATTTTAAAACTCTCTGCAATATCCGTAACTATGCAAATGACCCAAATGGAAAGTTTGTTTGTGGAATGCGTAGTTACAGATGGGATTTACCGAAACCTCACTTCAAATTTTAGCTGTGTATTCATATTATTTATATGTCAGTTCAGTCATCAATACGATAACATACCGAGAACAGGAAATATCAAGCAGTATGCTTCAACGTTTGTGTATATTAACTGCACCGCGAGTATAGTATTGTATTTAGTGTTATTGGTGGTAAAGATTTGTTGTTTATTTCTGAGTTGTGACGCCGTGTATTTTCGAAAGTTGTTAGACTCCAGTTGAAATGTGATAGAACACGGTGAGGCATGGGATGGGAATTGAAGAGGAAACTGGCGAATGGAGTGGGTAGCCAGTACTCTTCACACTACCTCAGAACATGGTGTATCCAGCATTACTACCCCTGATGCGCACACCTCGGCTGCCAGTAGTCGACTGAACTGACGCCCCCCGGCCGATTGAAATGGACTCGTCCATTTCGCCGAAAGACGAAATCTGGTTTCTGCACGTGGGGTCATCACATTTCAACTGGCCTCTACTAACGTTTTGCAGGAACACGTGTTAGTTTAAAACAGTAGTTACTATTAACCGACTTCAAGGAATCGTAACCTGTTAAATCACAACATGACATTGTAATTGTCGTAAAAGTAGTCGGTGATGAAGAAACGAGAATTGGGTTTTAGTCATACAGGTACGTGATGCGACGTCACTTAACCCATATGAGTTCAGTGTCGAGTTAAATTCAGTTTGAAACAAAGTATGTTAATAACTCCTTCTTTGAGACATATACAGGGTTATTCGAAATGATTGTCGGGGTTTTAACAACTGCCACCTCGTTCTTCAGATGCAACCCCATGTGATTTTTTTTCTATGGGGTTACGTCAAGGATCAGGTTTATGTTCCTCCTCTTCCTGCAAGTATCCCGGAACTGGAGGTACGAATCAGAACCGCCATTGAAACCATCACCGCTGACATGATACAAACAGTTTGGAACGAACTCGATTATCGTGTTGATATTTGTAGAATCACAAAGGGTTCACATATAGAGCACCTGTAATGTATGTAACAAAAACTTGGAATGTTGTTCTATTAAATAAAAAAATATATATACTGCTATCTCAAGTGTATTGTGTATGACAAGTTGTTAAAACCCCGAAAAATATTTCGAATAACCCTGTACATTTACTAAGACTACAGAAAGATTACACCCTCGTGTATTGGTGAAGGGGGGACCGCGGTAGCACAGTGGTTAAGGTGCTGTGCTACAAATCAGAAGGCCGCTGGTTCGATCCCAGCTGGTGTCAGTGGAATTTTTCATTGACATATAATCCTTCTCAACGCACTATGGCCCTGGGGTCGACTCAGCCTCTTAACAGAAATGAGTACCAGAAGTAATTCCTGGGGGTAAAGACGGCCGGTGCGTAAGGCTGACAACCTACCATCATCCTGTGCCGTTGTCATGAAATCCACGAACCTTAACTTGCTGGAGCCCTCTGGGCCTCTCCAGGCCTGTAATGGGACTGCTTTATCTTTACCGTATTGGTGAAGGTTGTGCCAGATTGAGAATTTGTGAGAACACGGTTGATTGTAAGCGTTGGAGTTAGCCCTTTAAAGACGAAAATTCTCGGTTTTATATAAAGACTCAGTGCGTACCGCGCTGTAAACACTCTCCACTTCGGTTATACAAATACTTTCTGTTAATATTGTACAAAGTAAAAGTCCGTACGGAACAGCTCTCTCGACGGGAGCACCGTGTAGAATATTTGAACTTTACACCTGGTGGTAAGCGAAATAACAGCTAGGGCTTTAAAGGGTTAAAGGGCCAAGGGGAAATGTCATAAAAAGGAACCACACAATTTGTAATTCTTTTGAGATAATATCAAGATTATCAAAAGGGGAACATCAGATGAACGAGATGTACAGAAAACATGTTTGAGATCAGTAATAAACAAGGCAATTCAGTAGGGTAACTTGAAAGTAGAAAAATTATGTTAAATTTGATTAATTGATTAGATTGTTCTGGCTCAGCACTAATACTAAAATTTTTGTTTCTACGAATTTCGGATAATTCCTTCTTTAGCTAATGCGAAAAATGGTTTATATATACAGGGTTATTCTAATTGACTGTCAGGGTTTTAACAACATGTCATACACAATACACTTGAGATAGCAGTATACATTTTTTTCATTTAATAGAACAACACTTCAAGTTTCTGTTACATACCTTACAGGTGCTCTATATGTGCACCCTTTTTGATTCTACAAACATCAACACGATAATCGAGTTCGTTCCAAACTGTCTGTAGCATGTCAGTGGTGATGGTTTCAATCGCGGTTCTGATTCGTACCTTCAGTTCCGGGATACTTGGGGGAAGATGAGGAACATACACCTGATCCTTGACGTATACTCCTATCTCAAGTTTATTGTGTATGACAAGTTGTTGAAACCCCGACAATCATTTCGAATATTCCTGTATTTAATTCTTTATATGTATTGCTTTATATTGTGGGTGGATAATATTAGGATGGATCTCCAGGACGTAAGGATGTGGGTATATGGACTGAATTGGGCTGGCCCAGGTTAGAGACAGGTGGCGGACGCTTGTGAGTGCGGTAATGAACCTTCGGTTTCCGTGAAATGCGGGGAATTTCTTGACTAGCTGCAAACCAGTTAGCTTCTCAAGAAGGACTCTGCACCATGGAGT
>Ga0123352_10022525_pt1 | contig 10047 bp, 9 predicted proteins | sample TergutLab28metaG_FD_89700 | JGI IMG/M metagenome (GOLD analysis project Ga0123352, IMG submission 89700) | Labiotermes labralis P1 segment gut microbial communities from Petit-Saut dam, French Guiana - Lab288 P1 | ecosystem: Host-associated > Arthropoda: Insects > Digestive system > Gut ...
AAGAGACCACTGGGGAGACCTAGGCATAGATGGGTGGATAATATTAGGATGGATCTCCAGGAGGTAGGATGTGGGTATATGGACTGGATTGGGCTGGCCCAGGATAGAGACACGTGGTGGATGCTTGTGAGTGCGATAATGAACCTTCGGGTTCCGTGAAATGCGGGGAATTTCTTTACTAGCTGCAAACCAGTTAGCTGCTGAAGAAGAACTCTGCACCGTGGAGTGGGTAAGTAAGTAAGTAAGTAAGTACATCCACTTCCATGACATGGTGCTTTGTAAGCACAGAGACACATTCACCTGTACCTTATTGGTACTGTCTGCCACTCTACATGACATAATTTCCCACAGACAGTAATCTTATTGGTTTTACTTCATGTGTGGTATGATCATGTTCACAGCTATGGGAACGGGACGGTCAAAAAAGGAGGCTAAGCATGCTGCTGCAAAAGCTGTACTGGATAAGATGATTATTGGTGCCAAAGAAGATGGTTCGGTTGTTGGCAACAACAGCACTATTCCTGAAGTGTAAGAGTTGTCATATTTTATCTGTGATGAATAGAATAATGTTCTACATCTACTCACATAGCACAGGGGTACTGACTTAAATGGTAACTGGTATGTGGACATGGTAACTGCGCAGCTGGTAACTGTGGTAACTTCAACCCTTAGGGTAGGCTGATAATTTCTCCAAAACCTTGGCAGACCACAACACACCCAAAAATAAACATAAACCACCAGGAAAGTTTGAAGATGTCAGTTTATTAAGTACTTTATATTTTATTGGTAGGAAAACTGAAATAATATCACCCTATGATGACAAGATTCCGGGAAACCCAATCGGAACGCTACAAGAAATGTGCATGTCACGTCGTTGGCCTCCACCAAGCTATGAGATGGTGAACGAAGAAGGATTGCCCCATGAGCGTCTCTTCACCATTGCCTGTGTAGTCTTCAAGCATCGAGAAACTGGTTAGTTGGAAGTGTGTGTTGCACTGGGTACTGTAAGCACTGTTCATGGAGCGGGTATCTGTGGAACCTATAATTTCTGAATTAAGGGATTTTCAATCTGCCAGTGTGATAGAATAGGGAGCTGGATTTTCCTTTGGGGATGACAGTTTGTCGAGAAATAAGGAATTGCAGTATTACTGGGCAGGTGGACGTGTTATAACTAGGGAGTATTTGTATTCATGTTGAAAAAATACAGCACTTGGCCAGTTGTACATGCTTATACATTTTTTTTTAAATTTTTATATGGGGCATCCCATAGTAATGAAGATATGCAGATGGCTAATAACCATCAACTATGAGTATACAAAGAATTCTGACGGTTATTATCCATCTGTGCATACACCATTACAGTTACGTAATGCGAGGCCAGCTGGAAAGTTCACATGTACCAATAAAATAATGTAGAGCACAGCCAGGCAGACCATGCACACACACACACACCTTCACAGGAAATTAACATTCACCCTCCTGGACCATGCTCATGTGCTGTTACAATAATGTAGTGTTTTCCCAGCTGGACCACACATGTAGGCTCACATAGTATTTCATTGCATGACTGGTAAATGTTAAAGCAAAATGCTAGGAATGTAGGGAATCTGTGTTGTTCCTGTATGTGCATTGTGATGTGTTTAGATGTAACAGTCGATTTTGCCAAGAAAGTTAGCTAAGTGGTGGTTTCTCTGACCAATAGTCTGAAGAAACGTAGTTTTTATCTTGGCCGGAGCACTGACCATCTTGAATGAGGGTTTTAATGATATTACCTGCTTGGTTATGCAGCATTTGGTGTCTTTTTTGGATGATTTTAATGTGTGAATGTTGATCTTGAATTTATCTCTTACACTCTCAGATACTGGAAACTGTAAACTGCTTGAAGTAAAAGTAAATGTCACATTTTGACTATAATGTTTTGCTTGATATCTTGTCTGTACCATGTTGACAGGGACAGGAAAGTCTAAGAAGTTGGCTAAGCGGCAGGCAGCCCACAAGATGTGGGAAAAGCTTCAGGACAGCCCTATTCCATCATCAAGTATTATGCCTGGTTTGGATGATGACGATGAGGTGTGTGTGGGAAGTAGGACGAAGTTCAGTCTGTCGGTAGTGTTGGTCACTGCTGTTAGATGTTGTATGCCAAGCATGCATATGATTTTCACAGTTCCAGTGGCATGCAGTTTGTGTAGTGCATAATAAGATCTGGAGTGCTTGGTGTTTATTTGTGTTTATTTAACATGTCATTCCCACACTTAAAGTAGTAGTTTGAGAGTTTCCAAGTAAATTATAAGTTGTTCTGGGATTGCCATCATTCCCTGGTAGAAATGGCAGTACATAACAGGTTCCAACTGGTATGGGTGTCAGGACATCTGGGGATCGATGGGAATGAAATAGCTGATCAGTTAGCCAGGCAAGGCTCCTCAGATCCACTTAACAGGACCTCAAACTGTCCATGGCATATCTGCAAAGGTTGCCAGGGGAGTGGCAGGGGGCTTGACAAGCAGGAAACACAAGGAGTGTTGATAGTCTGTTCATGGATGCAAGCAGGCTAAGGGCCTTCTTTAAAGACTCTCTGCTAAGAGAGCTGGGAAATTATTTGGCTTGGGCAGAAACCGGCTAAGAACAATGATGGGGCTGCTAGACAGTCCGGGTGTGATAGATACAAACAGGCATTTGAAACAGCCACACTTGTTATTTGTGACTTAGTGGCACTGGTGGTATTAAGATTTAGGCACGTGTACTTGTTGTTCTTGAAACTAGGTGACTGCAGAAATCTCCATCAGCAAGGTACTGCAGTTTGTTCAAGGTGTGGGGCTGCTGAATGCTTGAGCAAAGGGTTGTGCAAAAGGTAGTTGGGGTGTAAGGGTCACCTCATTGCCCTCTCTAATGTTCTGTGCTATACTGTACTCTACTCTGCTAGGCTCTATTCTAAATTAGATTTCAGGTTAAATGCGACTTTTTAGGTAGTAAGAGGGAAAGATATTCCAAGTCTAGTGGTTTTTGTTCTATTGTATTTAGATTAAGCATTTGAAAAATATGGTGGTTTGAGAGACACTAAAGAACTTTGTATGAAAACTGAACCATGGCACACAGAGCCCAACATGTCAGAGGTTCTAGCACTGCTGCCTTGGACCTGCTCATGAAGTTTCCACTGTCAGAGTGTGTGCTGATACCTCATGAACTATGTATCACACCTCAATTTTGAAAAAAATACATTTCACCTTTTTTTTATCATTCATTGACAAAGAAGCCATTAGTAACCTTAGCTGCTCTAGCAACTTAACTTACATACAGGGTGTCTGTAAAGTTTATGTTTATTTTGTTATTCTACAATTCACATATTGATTTGTTATTAGGTTTAGGTTTGTGATATTTTCTGTCAGATGGTTCTTTGATTTGTGCCTTGGGTAAAAGTGACATTTCTCTCAGTTTATGGTACATTCATTGTTAGTTACTCCTTGTAAAAAATAAATACTACTGAATTTTGATGAGGGTTTTATGGGTATTGTATTCAAAATAAGTTGTGTTGTTTCATAGGAGCTTGATACTTTCTTCAGGGTTGAATATTTGATAGTGATAAAATATTGTAATGTATCAGGAGAATATACATGTCATAACCCACAGTGGAGACAACAAGTTCCACAGAATTGCTTCTGTTTTGACACAATGCTCTTCTCAGAAGATTGCAGTGAATACGGACCACTGTGAATATGTCAAGTCCTGTGGAATTTTACATTGTTAAGAAACAGTACTTCTAAAATACTTTCATTACAAATTTGTGTGTTCTCATATGAGATCTGAGGTTCTCACCATGGTATGTATGTATTAGGATTTTGGTTTTCTGGGATATGATACCATGTAGTTTGGTAAATGATTGCAAGTATTTAAGAGGAATTTGTGGCCATCATTTTTATAGTAGAAGAAGAATGGAAGCATAAGGTTGCCCTGAAACATTGATAGCCATCTATAAGAATGCATGTTTTCAGATCCCATCTTGTCTGCATTGTGTTCTGTGTAGGCAGGCACCTAGTTGCATGGATTGGAATGTATTGGAAGCATTGTCTATGACAAGTTGTGAAAGTGCCTAGTTGTCAATTGTGTGACTGGATATTCCTTTCATGTCCTTCATATTTAGCCTCACATTTGCAAAACCACATTCTCATCCAGTGTTTCACTGACTATAACAATTTAAAAGTCATATAGTATATTTAAATTTGATGTGGCAATTGGTAAAAGTTTTTCTTGTCTCCAAACACGGTGTCCTTAGTGGAATATAGTGGGAATGGAAGTAACATTCCACACATTCTTAATTTTTGCATTGGATGATGGCCAGTAGACACCTTCAGACTGTGGTCCCTTTATTGCCTGCATAGTTTCATCTCTTCTGGATGGGTAGAATGCAGGATGCACCCAAGAAGTGGTCAGGATCTGACGCATAGGAAGTTCCTGGTTATTTGGGTTTAAACTCTGGTATCAAGTTATATTATTGACTGGAGTGTTTCAGTATATAGTGTTATCATGTGGCCAAATAAGTTGATAGCAGAGCAGCTTCTTTGCTAAATTTAGTTTGCCATCTGGAGAATCAGAGATTGATGTCTTCTGGGGTGTGATGCATGACATTTTCAGAGGAAGTTGCCACCTCTATAAATATCCCATTGGAGGTTTTAGGTTCTTCTGAAACATTGATGCATTTCTACCAGACTACATGGCAGCAGACAGCATGCTGCATGGTAACCACCATGAGAACCTCACATATCTGGAGAATTCATTATGGTGTAGGATCAGAGTCTTGACAGTTTTTAAATTTTAAGAAAATTAATTTTGCATTATGCAGTGTCACAGTTTAAAGATAGTTTGTGTATCCATAGGTCCTACACATAAGAGTATGCCACAGACTTTTTAAAATTTGAATTTTGTAATATTTCATATGATCTGTGGCGTAATGAAATCACAACTATTAACAACTAGTAATACACTCCAAAAATTATTTTGTTGGTTGTAGATTGCCCACAGTGTTGCAAATGTTGCTGCCCGCTATGCTGACCTGAAAGATAGTAAAATCTCGACTCTGTCCACCCCACACAGTCACAAGGTGTCTCAGTTCCATAAGAATCTGAAGATGTCCACAGGTGTTAAGTTGAATGAACTGCAGGTAAGCAAGGGCTTTCACAACTTGTTTGTTGCAATGTGGAAATGTTAACCTGCACTTTCTCAAATTTTTTGCATTACTACATGCTTTTTATATGTGTGAAAGGTGTGTACTGAACATCGCTCTGGGGTGGGTAGCATTTCATTTTCATATTCAATAGGTCCTGGATTCAAATCTTTACCCGCCATCTGGCTAGCATGACTGAAGTTTTAGAAAGTTTTCCTCAGTCTCATTAGGTAAATCCCCCAAATTAGGCCAAGACTGCTTTTATCTGTATGCATTTCAATATGTTTATTACTAATTTCATCAATCAGTACTGTATAGTCTTGAACTACTGAATTTCATTAAGTAAACTGTAAATATACTTAGAGAACTGCATGCCTAAGCTTAATACTCTGAAGGTTTGTATGGGTCATTCTAGACTTGACAGCTTTGTGCCTTAGAGTGCCTTTCTCTGCAGGAGAGCATAAAGCCAGGTGAGCCTCATTGAATTGGAATGTCAAGGTGCACACCAAATGCAATAATAATGATACGAACTGAGGACCCGTTCTTCTGGTCTATGATGCTGTGTCACTGGGTAATTGGTGATGCAACACCACGTTTCATAAGAATTAAGTCCTCATCCACACCTCCCTGATAATCTCGAGACTTTTGTGGTATGAACTTGACATTGTGTGGTTAGAGTTACTGATAATGTCATTAACACAGCTGTAAATAAATATGTTTAAATTAAACTTGTTTTGAAACCTGCAGGCATGTTGAATCTCATTGTGTTCTATCTGACATTCTTGTTCACCATGTATGGACATTATATTTGGACATTCCACATATTCAAAATGCCATTTAATGCCACTTATTTTGGATGATTTTTCCATGACTTGTTTTGAAGGTATGAGACTGAGGTTCTTGTTGTGGGAAATATGAAGATATAGTCTTCTGGGGTGTGATATCATGTAGCTTTGTAAACATATGCCAGCTTTTCAGAGGAGGTTGGTGCATCTGAAACCCTGTACATGGCATCACATACCAGAAGACCATAAATGTACAATGGAGTTATGTTTTTAAAGTACAGTGTTTGTTCCAGCTGTGTTGCACTGATAGAAAGTTGTAATGTTTTTACAGTAAATCAAATGATTAATTTCAGTATTCTGTACTTAATTGAATGTTACTTGTCAGAATGGGATGTTTGAATTAAAAATGGTGATAGATTAATGGTACTGTGAGTGGCATTTGTTTGATGCATTTTTTCATTTGTGTGTTCAAAGTGTCACTAAGTAAACCATGAAGTAGATGCAGATATAGTATGATTTGTTGGATATTTTCAGAACACTTCTTTGAATGATGCCAGCTTCAATTTTGTGCAGTTTCTGCAGGAGATAGCTTCTGAGCAGCAGTTTGAAGTGACCTATGTTGACATAGAAGAGAAATCTATGACAGGTATTTCTGCTGGGGTGACAAGTTGGGGTTTGTTGGTTTAAAATTATGTTCTGATGTTTGTCACATTTCTGTAATTTGTAACAATTATTTTTATTGTGCCTGGCCAATACCAGTTTCATATCTCAGATCAACCAACCCACAATGGATGAACTTGACTGCTTGTGTTTGGGCAGTGTTGTGGTTACATGAATAGGTGAGGTGCAGCAGAGGGGGCCTTAATAGGACATTTTTTTTTCAGTTCAAAAATAAGATATTGTTTAGAATATTCAAAACCAAAATTTATATTAGGATAAGCATTCAAGGCATTGATGGCTGTTGATTGCTCTTAATAGATAAATTATTCTTTGGCGTGTAATAGGATCATTTGTGAATACAGAACTTATGAAACAGGTACTGTAAAGAGATTGAGGGAATGATTTCATTTTACATCGCCCACAGTGAGTGATTTTCAAACGGTGGTTCCTGCAGGAATACATCACATGGTGACAGTTTGCTGGGGCAACCAAAATCCCGACTTATTTCAAAATTTCAGTGTGAACTGTGGAAAATCTCTTTGATTCGGCACGGTTTCCAGCTTACAACGGTCTCAGCTTTCAGACATGAAGGCAGACGCTTGTTATCCAGGTTTTCAAATTCTTAGTTTTCAACCAGTGAAGGTAGAGTAAAGTGATTCTTCTTCTTATTAGTACGGCTCTACAACTCTTAGTGCATAGTTTTGGCCTTCCCAACCACTTCCTTCCATCTTCTTCTATCCTGGACAAGGGTCTTCCAATTTGGCACTTCTAACCTCTGTATATCTTTTTTAACATCATCCTCCCAGCGTATCTTTGGTCTTCCCGTTGGCCTCTTTGAAATGGGTTTCCAGGCGTTATTGCTTTGACCATTCTTGTTTCTTGCATTCTTTCAGTATCACCATACCATCCTAGCCTTTGCCTTTGCGCTCTGGCGAAGTTTATTATGTTCTTATGCTTTATTAGTTTATCCAGTTCCTTATTAGTTTTTATTCTTCAGGATCCATTTTCATAGGTTGGGCCAAATATTTTCCTCAAAATTTTCCTTTCAAAAACCATTAGTCAATTGGTTATTGTTTCTTTTAATATCCATGTTTCACATACATGTGTGACTGCTGGACTAATTACTGAGAAGTGTAATTTCAGTTTTGCGTTTTTAGATATGAGCTTGCTTTGAAATATCTTTTTATTTGCAAAGAAGACTTTATTTCCTAGAGCAGTTCTTTCCTGTATTTCCTCTTCTATTGTATTGTCTGTATTTACTGGTGACCCAAGATATTTAAATGATCTAACTTGTTCAGTTTCTTTGTTTTCAGTATTTATGGCTTTTAATTGGTCTTGTCTCCTGAAACATTTCAGATATTTTGTTTTGTGTACATTTACTGTTAGGCCATATTTTAGAGATTCATTTTTCAATTTTACGAATGTGTCTATCATTGCTTGTGTTGTTCTAGCAGTTATTAAAATACGATCTGCATAAGCTGTGCGTTGCCTTAGTCTGGTGGAGATGTTTCCTCTCAATTCCAGTTTCTTTAATATAGAGTCAATGGCAATACTAAAGAGTGTAGCTGATAAGGGGTCCCCCTGTTTTACCCCTGTTTGGACCTCATATTTTCCAGTGAGTTCATTGTTTATTTTTACCATTGTGCTTGTTCCCAAAGAGTGTTAATGCTATTAATTTTATTAACTTGGATGAGATATTATATTCATTTAGACTCTCTATTACTTTATTTCTATTGATAGAGTCAAAGGCTTGTAGATAATTGACATATATATTATGGAGATCTATATTATATTCATGGCATTTTTTAAATGTCTGACGTATAATAAATATATTGTCTAATGTTGATCTATTCGGTCTAAATTCCGCCTGAGCTTCACTCAGTTTAGAGTCTACAATTTTTGACAGTCTGTTGTTCAGAAGAATTGTGAATATCTTGTATGTCATGTTAAGTAACGTGATCGGTCTGTAGTTGGAACATATTGCTCAGTCAGCTTTTTTGTGTATTGGACAAATTATCCCTTGCAGCCATTTTGTAGGTAGTTGCTCTTTATTCCAGATTAGTAATATTAATTTGTACATTCTATGTTTTAGCATATATCCTCCATACTTAATTAGTTCCGCAGGTATTTTGTCTGTACCTGGGGCTTTATTCTCTTTAATTTTATTATTATATCACTTACTTCTTTATAAGTTGGCTGTTCTATCTCTATTCCATTCTCTTTGAAGCTTTTTTCTTGAGTTTGATCAGCGATCTTCTTATCCGTTTTCATGAGATCTGCAAAATATTTTTTCCGTCTATCCAGAACTTCTTGCTCATCTGTTTTTAATGTACCATTTTCATCTTTACAAGTAAATATGGGAGGAGAGCTATCTTTTGGAATGTTCGTATGTCGTTATAAAACTTTCTTGTTTCATTTTGTTTATGTGCTTCTTCTATTTGTTTTAACCTATTATTTAACCATTGCTTCTTTTTCTCTGTACAGATCTTATTAGCTTCTTTTCTTGCTTGTGTATATTTTTCTTGGTTTGCTCTGGTTCTTTTTTGTAAGCATTTCTTTCTGGCAGTATTTTTCTTTGAGATGGCCTTTTTACATTCTTCATCCCACCACTCATTATGGATATGCTTTTCTTGTGTTTTGATAATTTCTTCAGCCGATTCTAATATGGTACTTTTCATATTTTTCCATTCATGATTTACTTCTTTTTGTTCCATTTTTTGGAGGAGCTTTTCATATATCATCTGTCTATATTGCTTTAATTTTACTGGGTTTCTAATGTTATCCAAATTCCACTGTTTTCTGTATTTCTTGTAGGTGTTATTATGAGCTGTTGTTTTATTATAGTTTTTACAAAAAAATGGTCAGAATCACAGTTGGGTCCTCTTAGGGTTTGTACATCCTGTACTGTTTTTTTCTTGTTTGTGTTTATAAGTATGTGATCAATTTGGTTTACTGTAGTTAAGTCAGGCATGATCCATGTTTTTTTATGAATTGTTTTGTGTTGGAACTGAGTACTTATTGCTGTCATGTTATTCTCAATTGCAAAGTTACAAACCATTTCTCCATTTTGATTTGATATGTCATGTAGTGTATTCTTTCCTGCTACAGTCTCATAGACTTTCTCCTTGCCTATTTTAGTGTTTAGATCTCCTAAAATCATTACAATATCATGCTTTGGTGCTCTTATCATATGTTTTTTGAAGATCATCATAAAATTTATCCTTTTCTTCTCCCATCTTCTCTTTGGTCGGGGCGTGAATATTGATTAGTGTTATGTTATGAAATTTTTCCTTTAGTCTAAGTATACATATTCTTTCATTTATTGAGGTAAAGGACATAATATTCTTTTCAACTTCTTTTCTCACCATAAATCCAGTTCCAAGTTGTCCCATCCTTTGTTGGGAACAGCTATAATATAGAGAATACTTATTTTCTTTATTTGTCCAT
>Ga0123352_10022528_pt1 | contig 10046 bp, 5 predicted proteins | sample TergutLab28metaG_FD_89700 | JGI IMG/M metagenome (GOLD analysis project Ga0123352, IMG submission 89700) | Labiotermes labralis P1 segment gut microbial communities from Petit-Saut dam, French Guiana - Lab288 P1 | ecosystem: Host-associated > Arthropoda: Insects > Digestive system > Gut ...
ACCACATCACCAACAGCCAATCCCGCTACATAACACCAACACGCCTCAAGTCAGGTATGTACAGCTCATGCATATAGACATCAATACAGATGCATAAAACACCAAAACATACCACACACAAAATGTTCAAGAACCACAGGACACCACACGCTTGCAGGAACACACTCACACAGAGCCACACACAACATATAATATAGGTATAACACTTACCACTAGATAAATAAATTAACACATAAACCTCTGTCATTACAGCACAATACAGCCTACACAATAACGCACCAAGTAGTCTCAAGCTCCTGAAGATGGATGTATTAACATCCGAAACATGTTGAGCAGTAGATAATAAAGCAAGTGTCATCAAGTTGGTCAACCTTTATTCAAATAGCTCCTAGAGTTCCAGCTACCCATTCCAGTCGGTCGTTTGCTGCTCCGATGCGCCGCCATGACATCCCTCTGCTTCTCAGAACACCACTAACAATCACTCTTGCCCCCTGGAATTTTGACTTTGCCGTGTTCACCAGATCATATACTTCTCCCATAACGTAGTCAAGGTTTCTAGAGCTTCTAATGTCGTTTGCCCCCACATGAATTACTACAGCATCTGAGTAGCCCAAATCTCTGTTCTGTATAACTCTTCTCAGTTGGTCAGTCCTAATCCCCGGGAAACATTCGACCCTCATATCTGACTTATCAGCTCCCACATTTCTCACTATGGAATCACCCAGCACTAAACACTTTTCTCTTCCAGACCTTACCTTAACCGTGTCCCTCTTTTCAACATCATTTCCTTTTTCCGCCAACCTAAGCTGATCCCCCAGGGCCTTATTTCTCCGGGTTAGCTCTTCAATTTGGGCATGAGCTAGCCTCAGTTTCTCTTCCAGAACTAGGAGTCTCTCCGATCTACATCTATCGCAGTTCCATTTCCCACTGCCCTCAACTTGAAACTTAACATTCCCACAGCTGTTGTGATACCACTGGCCACAAGAGTCACATTGAGTCCCTGACTTTAAGTTTCTATCACAGCCACTACACAATACTTGCCCAGTGTTGTCAACAGGTCCAGGGTTTAGTTCCACTCCCCCGATCACCAATAACACTGATAACACCGCTGCGCATAAGATCATTGTCCCTGTATAGATATTTCCTCGTCTCGTTACTTGCCCTACTGTTGACCTCCATGAAAACCTGCCAGTCCAGGTACCAATTTGAGCCCGATAATCCTCCAGGTAGCAGCTCATATTCCTCACTTAGGAGCACTGTAGAAACCCGTCCGTCCTCTACCAGACCCAAGAAGACTATCGAGACCCAAGAAGACTAATCTGCCCATTCGAGTTCCCTGACCACGTCAAGTCCCCATATTTTGCACACAGCTGTAAGGGGTGATGAGAATAAATCTGCAATGCATGTTGCTTGTTTTGAATGCAAAGACCTGCAAGGAAGGCCAGGACCTCATCTGCAGAATTTCAGGTTCCCTTATCTCCATTTGTTACCTTGACATCTCATTTGATATCAAAATATTTGAAACAGTGTCATCAAATTGCCTAGAATCAGTGATATTCACTATAATTCTGTTTAGTTTTAATAGGACTTATTATTTATTAGAGCTGTTACTCCAGTTTGTAAAGTTTGACTTGAATGCTTTTGTTTTTGGTTTCAGTGACCATTCATAGGATAGTGATAATTTTTGGTTTTACAGAATCTTACAATAATAAAATCTGCTATTTTTCTAAGTCCACAGCTTCTCACTCATCTACATTAGCAGAATATCTGGCAAATCTTAATGTTATATGACAGTGTGATACACCTGCACCTTACGAACCTGTTCCCACATCAGGATGAAACTGCGTGTCCATGTGTGGCAGTGTATTTCTGTACCAGTTTCTTCATCTCTCATCTAATAAATGTTCTGTATAATTGTTAAAAACTTTGGTTGTATGATGAATAAATCAAGCTGAAAGAGCCAGGTTACATCATCATTTTTCACAAAAAGGTCAGAGAACAGGGCCTGCATTGGTAGTTGTGTGTTGAACAGTGATGTGGTTGTACGTATGTTGTAACCACATGTACCTTGTAAACTGCATGAAATAAAAAGTGTATGGTATTTACTCCCAACTTTATGCAACCTGAAGTTTATTTACTGTGACCGAAAGTCCACTACTTGGCCCTAGACTGAGCAAGATGAATGTATATGTTGTGCTGCTGATACCTGCACCCCTGCATGTCTTCATGGTGTTCACAGAGACAACTTTGTTTGTTGTACATACAAGGTTATGTCATCACCATTACGGCTGACCTCTTCACTGTGCATCTCTTGTCTGAGGACTGCACCGCTTGGATTAAAATTTCAATGGGAATTTCCTACCGCAATTTGCAAAACAAAAACGGTATGCCGAGCAGGTAAAGGGATTTTACCCATACACACCAGTGAAGTAACTGATTAGTGGTTTAGACATGTAAGGAAACTGGTGGGAAATTATCATTAATCCCTGAAGTCAAACTGAAGACAGTTTGATGGGGGTGGGGGATTATGAAATGTTTATTATAGGCCATTGTAAAATGCTGTCAGTGGATATAATGTAAGGGAAAATAAACTGCAAACACTGGAAAACAGCATTTCATGTCTGAAAGTATTTATTGGGTTTTATTAAAGTTGGTATTGGGGTGTGTACATTGACAGTCATTGGGGTAGTTTCTCCCTTTCAAAGTGAAACCTGAGTTAATGGCAGGCTTCTCTGGCACTGTGACTTATCCTCAATAGTTCAAGCCTAGTGCAATCAGTTACATTGTGTCTTCTGCCCACACACTCGTACCAACAAGCCTCACAAACAGTCCAGTTTCTTAACTGTGTGAATCTCATAAATTGTTACTTCTCCATTGAAAATTAAGTTCAGTGAAATTCAGAGGACATTTACTGTGGGAAATACATACTTACTTACTCCATGGTGCAGAGTCCTTCTTGAGAAGCTAACTGGTTTGCAGCTAGTCAAGAAATTCCCCGCATTTCACGGAACCCGAAGGTTCATTACCGCACTCAGAAGCGTCTGCCACCTGTCTCTATCCTGAGCCATCCCAGGATAGAGACAATACATACAGAAGAAAATCTCTAAAAAGTGTTGGCAGCAAATTTAGAGGGCAGTTTCCTGGTGTTCCATTTCCTTCCAAATCAGCCATGTAGTAATGGGTGAACAAATTTAGAACAAGGTCTTTGTTTTAGAGAAGAAACATTTCATAATATTGAAGCACATTTAGAATCACGTTTGTATAAGCAGTGTGTAATGGTGAAGTGTGTCCATTCCTAGCTCATTTTACAGATGAGGTTACAAACAGCACCCACATCAATACTCAAACTAACAGATGCTGGTCAGCAAATAGTACCACACTAATACTGTGAAGAAGTATTAAATGACATTAAAGCATGGCATACTTTAGTGCAATAGGAATTGGACACTAAAATCGGGAAAGAACATTACACAAATTTGTGCACCATTTTTTGAACATTTTAAGGGATCAGGTAAATACACTCTCTTCCAGGAAGATAGTGCAGCCGCCCATACGTCCAGTAATTTGGTGGTTGCCTAACAACGCTTTTGTGAAAATAATTAGGCACAATTTAATCAACCTTATGCCATGTTACTGCCATATAAAGGGGAAGTCTGAAAGACAACACATAGCAGAACAATCCACATGCAGAGGATGAATTTAAAGAAATCATAAGGTGTACAGTGTTGGCAACTGGTGGGAAAAAAAACTTCCAACAGTTTGCAGTAATCTCTAGGAAATGCACGGTGCAATGATAAAGATAGTTTGCAGTAGGTTAATTGCCAGATGACATGCATGGCTGAGAGTTGGAGGTAATTTCTACCACGTGCTTTAATATGCAGTAAGTTACATTACACAGGTCATTAATGTAGATTCTGTGAGCAGATTCCACTTCAAGGTGAGCACTGTATAAATACTTCATATGAAGCTTGAATCAAACTTCATTCATTCCTAATTGGCTTACCATGCAACAAAAATGTGCATAACAGAGTATAGTCTCTTTGCGAATTTAAATTAATACTGGATACATTCCTGTGTGGTGAATATTGAACTATAAGGAAATGTAATTTTTGATTAGACAGTATGATAGCTGTATTGAAACAGTAGCTGTACAGCAGTGGATTTCTTCTGCAGTTTATAAATACAAGGGCCCATATGGTCTGCCAAGCCAGAATTAACACATGAAAAATACACATACATACTGCAGTTGAGTACACTTCTCCACTCTAGTTTATTATTAGAAACCTCTGCCTCTTATGTCAGTTTGCTAAGAACTAAAACTCCATCATCCCCAATCTTCCAGGAATCTGGTCTCATTAACCCTTTGACGCCGGAATTAAATCCCCCCCCCAGGCCACTGTAGTGGCCGTTCAGCTATTTAAAGGGCTCACTGCGCGAGAGACAGATATATATATATTTGTCGTTCAGCAGCTAAGGGTTAATAACATTTCCATAGCACATGCCAGGTATCTAATATACAGTTGCTACAGAAACCTCCATGTAAGTCTGTAAATGCTAAGCACCTCATGTGAGATCCCACATTAATTTAATAACCTTTTTCAATCCATAAATTGCATTGTCATATGACAGGATGATTTGTGAGCATGAATAGAAAAGCATGCGGAAGTGGTTATGACTTGTGTGAGATATTCCAGATTTGTCTGGAGAGACTGAGAAAAACCACTAAATGCTGAGCGAAGACAGCTGATATTCAAGTTACAGTACTGAGTGGCAATATTACGTATATGAAATAATAATAACAACACTGTCACTACCTCATATACACAAGTGCACATGTACACACACACAGAAAGCACCTGCATGATATAGTGAAATGCATTATATCCTTACCAGTACTGACGTATCCCATTCATATCTCAGTTGGAGAACTAGCTGTCTTTGACAAAAGAGTAATCTGAGTGAATATCACACAAGAGCACTGAGTATTATTTACTAACAACAGGTAGCAGCGATAAAATATAAAGTTGAGGCAGCCAATTGGAACATTAAGAATAAAGTAGAATTATGGATAAACTGGAAATTAACTCAAGAGAAGATACAAAATGGGTGATGAGGAAGATAAATAGGTGGCAGGGCAATAAATAATGTATTCAAAGTCATTCAGTCCTTTAAGGTAGAAATTTATTCAAATGATACTAATAAAACGATGATTAACCTAATAACAGATAGTGACAAACTGGCAACAGGTTGGAACGATGAATATTTACTATGACCAACAGTTCAATAAAAGTACCCTCTTCTTCTTCTTTCCTTCCCTACATACAGTATAAATAAGGCATTGTGATAAGGGTTAATATCAGTCCTGAAAAGTTCAAATAACTGGAAAAATCAAACCTAAAATTATAAAGTTCATATGATATATATAAAACAAGTTAGTTTGTCAACTTTAGTTTTGACTTCCGCATATCACTTGAGGCATTACGTAGCCTCTACTAAAATGACCAGAAGATGCCCTGTACAACAGTATATGATTATGAACATATATATATTGCCATAGTTAAAAATCTAAATAATCTCCACATTTAAAATGGAACTGAAATAATAAAAGGATGCTAATAATGAAATGCAGAATATACTGTACATACAAATTATGGCTTTCATTTTCAGTACAAACAGTATGCCACTGTCTTTGTACGTATTAAAATCACTATCCTTTTTTTCAGGTTATCCCTCAGTTCTTATGACTATTTAACAACTAATAAAGGCCACTTCCATTTTCGAATTTTCATACTCTACATACTATTACTAAACGCAGAAATGTGTCTGAAACCACTAGGGGTAAGTTATAATAAGAATATATAAAAATACATGATATTATACAGTGTGTTTCTTTTATTGCAGTTTGGAGCACCACAGCTGTCATAGTATGTCCTGGACAGAACAGGTTTTCTGTGCAATAAAACATGCTATGCTTTGTGCATAAATAAAAGAAAGACCCTGTATGTTCAGCTGGTAGAAAACACTCTGCAAGCCCTACAAGAGATGGTATATCTTAACATTTTTTTATCTAAGGCCCCATCTTTAATATCAAAATGCTACCAACCAAAATGTAAATGTCGCTTAATGAATTTGAGTAACTTTGGTTAGGGAGACACATGCTACAGGTTTTGGGTCTTAATTTCATTATGCTTCATGCTGGTCCATTATTAACTCCTGCCTTAAAACATGGCACATATTTTTATCATAGTGTTGAAGTATTGGTAATTGAAAACTACAGTACCTTTATTAAAAGCTGAACTAGAGAGAACAAATTTTAAAACATTTCTGCAAGAATGTGAACTTCCCTAACCAAGTACGAAACTGCAGTAGAATTTTGTAGAGAAATATTCATTAATTACTGCATACAGCTGTATGCACTCAGCATTGAATGGGTAAAACATTTAATTTTTACCCAACCAAAATTGACATTTCAAAGACATGCATATGTGAATACACATACGGAAACACCCTTAGAAATTTATTTTATACCTTTAGGCAGCAAATAAATTTACTGCATTTTTATGACATGTTGCATAATTTGTTTTATTTTCCAAAATAAAAAGCCATTTGTTTCATAATGCTGTTTTTCTTTTCAAATAATACTCATATTTTTCATAGATCATGCACAAAAATTTAAATACCCACCCTGGTAGGATAAAGGTTAAAATCAGTGCAGAGGGTAGGTCTCCTGCCATGAGCTAAAAAATTTTAATTCCATTACATGTTTGGTTATACTGAACCTGTGACGTACATACATCACCCAGTGTTAGTCAGCAGTAACAAAGAAACCACTATCTGTATTGGCACTGCCCAAACTAATCTTCAGAAAAAATACTCCCAGTTTGTCTTTACTAAAATTATGCTGAATTTATTCTCCAGCTGAAACAGGGGAGAAGTTTAAATGATGAAGTCACACTCTGGAGTAATTATTGGACTGGATATGCTCACAACAGATGAACTGTATCTTATGATCCAGTCATATGTATTAATCTTCCAGTACTCCTCACTCACAGATGTGCTGCTGTGCAACAGTCTAGTATTACATCTCTGAACTGTCTTTGATTACCTTATATGTATGTGCTACTTACAACACTCTTGAATCAGAAGTGTAAAACGTATCACTGTGAAGTTCAAATATATCATGAAGGAGGAGAAATGCATTGCAGAGAATAATAATAATGCTGCTGTTAAAATTTTGGAGCTGCAGTTTAATTTCTGCTTCTTTTTTTGTAAGTAGCGTCCCTGTTTCCTCTTTTCTTGGTGACATCAATGATTTCTTACTATACACTACACATTACAGTGTTCAGCTCCATACATCAGCTGAATATCGCTTTTGTGCCTCCATCTTCTTAACATATGCAAGTGCTTGGCTTTCTGTCATACCTCCCTTTTCCTGGACCACTTTAAGCACAATGTTATGTACATCTCGTGCCATGTTTCTTGCATCACTAGACACAAAAGTAGAAAATAAATTATAAGTGGCCTTGTACCATATAAAAATATGCAACATTCAGTAACCATAGTGTAAAAGATTGCAGTGTTCAACAGTGACTTATGCAGCAGTCTCTGAATTTCATTGTGAATCGAAGCAATTTAACAAACATGGGACACTTAGAAGATTCCGTCCTTATGATATGATGCCATGTAATATGATAGAATATGAACATGAATATGTAATGGGTTTGAGGCCTACATGGTCCCAATGTACACAGGCCTTTTTTAGTATGACAGAAGTGTTCTATCATTTTGGAAGAACTTCCAGCCTCCATCCTAAGGGTAGATGATAAGACAGTATTCTTCATACCCACTGCCATGAGAAGGTAAACTCCCATGTGCCACACTAAATTTAAAATTGTTAATAATGGAAACATTAACCCTTAACCTGCTAATGTGGAGAATATGGTGATCTAATAATGTCAGCAGATGGCAGATGTGATTTAACTCGGCGTTTAAAGGGTTAAAATATAGTCTGGAATCACAGGTATGCTGTTTATGTGTCTATGCTGCACACTTGGAAAATCTTACATAGGTCACAGTTTTGTGCATGGGATATTTTACTGCATGTTTCATCTTCTGACGGCAAACACTTGGTAACATTCTGCAAAGTAAAGATCTTCTAAGCTGCTGGAAACAGAATGGTAAAATTTACCTCTTGTCTTACAACAAAAGTCAGTTCTTGTATTCATATCTGGGAGTCCCTGTAATTTTCATGTCAATCAGTAAATGTGCCCCATTTACTAATACAAGGAAATGCAAGACTAGCACATCAGCTGCCATACCTGGTATATACAAGATGCAAGACATATAGTAAATGAACTATACTGATTATCTCAAGGTCCACCAGAGTAGATTCCACATTTCTCCATTCCATCTCAAGATGGAGGCACTTCCAGTGCCTGAAGCATTGTGTATGTTTACCACTGTCAGAATCTCTTAAAGTTTAATGAACTTTCAGATTTATTTTCTGAATGTAATTGTAAAAACTGGGCCTAAATTTCATATATTAATTATGTATAAACATCTGTTTGTAATAATGTTAATATACTGTCAGTTTAACCAAGGTTATGCAACATTACCTACCACTTTCTCCCAAGTAAGATGTTTCGGGTATGAATGAATGCTACGGAAATGTATGTGTAGTGCAATAGTTAAGATGTGTTGATTCTTCTACAAGTCTGGTAGTTTGGACAGTTTGAGGTTCCAAACATTCTAGCAACACTGCTGCATTCAAGAATAACAAGAACTGTACATGCCTGCAGAGCATGTATACAAATGATTGTGAACACAGACACACATGTAGATCATCACTTAAATTGTCATTAAAGTTGTCTGATTTATATGAGCACTAAAATGGCTTGACAGCTATTCATAAAATTCTCCAATGTCAGGTTGAATAAAAATGTATTTAGCAATTCTTAAGTGGTTATTATATACATATGGACAGCCATACAGACAGACACAGATTAATTGAGATATTTAATAAACATTGTGCAGGAACACATGTAGCTAAAAGTAAAAGAAACCTCCTTCTTCTAACTAAACTTTGTTAATGTAGTAAAATGTAGTAAACTGGTGTAGGCAGCCATGCATAATGTACCAAAGTGTACACTGAATACTTACATTAAGTCTATAAAGGTATAACACATTTTAATGGTAAAGTGAAGACTACCTAGCATGAAATGCTTTGTACATTATTGTGGTTCCTTCAACAGAAATGGCATGTTTCATAATCCACTTACATAAAAGACCAGATTATGACCACATGAACAATATGAACAGTTTATTAATGCTTCAATTAATATCCCTCAATGTTTCATTTCACTTACCCACATACATAGAGATGTCCATTGTTTTCCCCTATTACTTTCCATATTTCATCCATGTTCTTCTCCAGTAAGTGGGTCACATACACTTTATGGTTTTGATCTCTTGAGAAAGCCACATGCATCTAAAAAATTAAATTTTTCCCATTTACATTTGATGACTTCAACACACACTACAAAAATTACAAGCATTTCAGTAATTCAGAGTTACAGCTCACAGAAATTACTTTGCTGGTGAGCCTTAATTCAACAAAATGTGATGGAGTGATGAGAAAGGGAAAAGAAACTTGAACAACAATGATGGTCTGAAAGCACACAGTTACCAAGGTACTAAATAGGCAGCACATAATTAAAGTAGATGCGAGGGAAGTTAATAGCCACAGCTGGGGAAAATAGAAAACAGGAATGGCATTGAGGATAGCACTTTGCATATGGAACTGTTACTGAAAGTTGGGGAAAACAAACTAATGACTGGGCAAACCCAGAAGACCAAAACAAGCAAAAGTGCTTATTGCCTTCAGACAATAAAACATCAAATTTAAATGATTAAATAAAAAAACAGATATATATATATATATACAGGGTGTTTCACGACTTTAGGGCATAACTGCAGGAGGTGATTTCCTAGGTCTTTGTGATCAAAAAAGTTCATATAAACATGTGTCCGATTTTGGACGGTTACGG
>Ga0123352_10022532_pt1 | contig 10046 bp, 8 predicted proteins | sample TergutLab28metaG_FD_89700 | JGI IMG/M metagenome (GOLD analysis project Ga0123352, IMG submission 89700) | Labiotermes labralis P1 segment gut microbial communities from Petit-Saut dam, French Guiana - Lab288 P1 | ecosystem: Host-associated > Arthropoda: Insects > Digestive system > Gut ...
GTGTGTGTGGTGGTTGTTTTTGTGTGTGTGTTTGTGTTTGTTGTGTTGTGGTTGTTTGTGTTTGTGTGTTGGGTGTGTGTGTGTGTGTTGTGTGTGTGTGTGTGTGTGTGTGTGTGTGTGTGTGGTGTGTGTGGTTGGTGTGTGTGTGTTTGTGGTGTGTGTGGTGTGTGTGTGTGTGTGGTGTGTGGGTGTGTAAATGTGTGTGTGTGTGTGTTTGTGGTGTGTGTGTGTGTGTGTTTGTGTGTGTGGTGCGTGTGTGTACAATCAACTATAAGTCGTAAGGTCCTTCCTGTAAGAATTTCAATTTGCTGACCAGGACGGACGATCCTTAGGATTTAACAGAAATAATTTCGCAATTCCTACAAGTGAGATACTCGTATCCGGCACAAAGTGGTCGGGTTTGCGTTGCGATTGCTGTTAAAAACGTGTTCGATTTTCGGGTTGTTCGCCGCGATTCACATTTGGTTTATCCATACGTTTCGGTGGATGAAATATTTTTTTTTCAGATGGCTGCAATATTAATTTTATATTTATGGTTCCGTGCGTCGCTGAGCTATATTAATAACTGTCCAACAAGATGCAACACAAAGCAGTCTATTTATTATTCTGCAAGTTCACTCTACATGTTTCGGGTGTCAACCACACCCATCAGCAGGAGTGCACAAAACTGTAACTACAGCCTCCGGTACTGGCCAAGGTCGTATTTTTTGTGCAGCTGCCTCCATCTAACATGGCTAAGCTAGCTTGGCCACATTGGAGGGAAGTAGCTGCGCAGTACCGGAGGCTGTAGTTACAGTTTTGTGTACTCCTGCTGATGGGTGTGGTTGACACCCGAAACATGTAGAGTGAACTTGCAGAATAATAAACAGACTGCTTTGTGTTGCATCTCGTTGGATAATTATTAATATGGCTGGAATATTTTGGCGACATGTTCCTCCGAAACATTGAAACGAACCGCAGATATCAAGATAAAGTGAAAACTCAACATGACATTATTTGAATACCCCAGGACTTTTATATGGACAGCCATAAGCGTGAAGTACCATAGTCCACGTGTTTTCTTTCCTTCTTTTTCTTTTATAAAAAATGCACGTGTTTGTTTCGAGTGAATTAAGTACTTCAGAGTTGCAACAAAAACGACACAGAAGAGGAGGTCCTGAGTTGGGAATGCGACAGTGTGACGGCCTAAAGTACTGCACTATTAATTTCACTGTTCATTCCTACTTTAGAATGTGACATTTCACGAGGTTGACATTTACAGACGTTACATAACGTCCGTGATACATAAATAAATGCGTATGAATCATTGGTGGAGTGATGTCGACAGCGAAAAACTGATAAACCTGATGCATTGTCTCTTCGTTCACCGCAAATCCCAAATAAACTGGCTCAGGATTGAACCCAGACCGCCGCGGTGAGGTGTGTAAACCTTTACTTGTACGTTTCAACCACGTGTCATTCTGAGAAGCAAAGCAACAGAATTCGAGACAAAAACTGCTGTCTGTCAAGTTAGAATTTACTTGAAGGAATTCTTCCTTCACCGATAACTGTTGATCACGTGATGTTAACTATCATTGTACAGGGTAGCCGTGTGGGTTGTTCCTTGTGCGATCAACAATTGGAAGCTTTTATGACCATAGAAGTTGCTGTGTGTAATCGATACAACACAGTGTTGCTGCTGCCTTACACTGCCGAACAGCACTATGCGGAACAAACCTTGCACACTGCACGGTCCTCCGAATAAGCTGGGTTTTGGGGGGAACAACAGTGTGATAGAAGTGTATATCGGCTTACATGAAAGTCATCTCTAGACTCGTTTGACTTTTCGCAGCTCAGTTCATCTAAATAAAATTAAAAAAATGAGGCCCCAAAAAACTTCACACATTGTACAGTACAAGGACCAGCTACAGGATTCGCCCGTTTGCCTTTCTAATAAAGGGTAAAGCAGTCCCGTTACAGGCTCGGAGTGGCCCAAAGGGTTTTAGGAAGTTAAGGTTCCAAGATTTCGTGACAACGGCACAGGATGATGGTAAGTTGTCAGCCTTAAGCACCGGCCGCCTTTACCCCCAGGAAATGCTCCTGGTACTCATTTCTGTTAGAGACTGAGTCGACTCCAGGGCCATAGTGCGATCGAAAGGATTTTATGTCGATGAAAAATCCAATGACACCATCTGGAATCGAACCAGCGACCTTTCGGTTTGTAGCACAGCGCCTTAACCACTGTGCTATCGCGGTCCCCGTCTTTCTAATAACAGTAGTTTTAAAATGAAACTGAGCATTGAACATTAGTGGAATGACACAGACAGGAGAACACAGAAATTCCAGGAGATAAACCCGTCACCAAATTACTTTGACCACCACAAACCTCAGACAATATGACTTCGGATCGAATCCACACCTCGTCAGTAGGAGGTTAGCGACTAACAGCTAGTTTCGCGGCGCGGCTTTTGCAGGCACATAATATTAAAAATTCAGATCCTACATCACAGCAAACAGTCACCGTCTCCATCACAAAGACAAACCATTCAATGCTGTTTAGAAAAATAACCGCTGATTATTGCGAGAATCTTAACCGTAAACAGGAAAGATTTTAAAATATTATAGGAAAACTTCATTTTTCCCATATGAAGTGATTTCTGTCAGGTGAGGTCCTTACACGAGGGCTAAACAGAAGAGAGAAGGAAAGAAAAAAATAATTGTTTCAAAATTCCGTCCCAAAAGAATAATAGCAAGTGGCAAGTAACATGGGAAAGCCTTCAGGTGTGGAATGTTGTGGTTAAGAAAGCTGTCTGAATAGTGACTATGTCTGTGTGTAAAAAGTTCGACAGGAAATTCGCTCTGTCAGAGCCCTTTGCTTAATTGAAGGACTCCGAGGGCGCAGTACATTTCAGAAGCAGCCCTCAACTTCGCCCAGGAGAGTCTGTAAGCAGACAATGCCACTCCTACTGGCATCCACCGTAATTCTTAGTATACTAAAGTGGGGTTATATAATTAATACTTGCAGGGTTTCCGTGGCGCACAAAAGAAAACAGAACGGTAGCAGCTCTGTGTAGCCAAACATTGCAAATGAGGATGGGATAAAAGTTTGCGAACAATTTTCAGAAGAACTGCTGTTGAATTATTTCAGGGAAAGTAAGGAGTTTATATCTGAATACAAGTGCAAATTTTTCATATTCGTCTTGATATTATCGAAGTTCTATTAATTTACCAACTGATGCACCAGTGAGTTGTCTTTAAAAGCAATATTAAAATTTACATTGAAATATCTCCGTCATCTTATGTATATTTGACCGTTCATCATTGTGACAGTTGAAGAATAAGAGACCAACTTCATGTCACTAGTTATTAAGTTTTATTTCACTTCTTCTATGCTCACCATGTTTCGGACATTAATACAACCATCATCAGGAGTCTGCGACTTTTCTACTGTATCACCACATTGGTCATGTGTTCTTGTTTCGATGTGTGTTGGAGTTTCTGTGTGGCTGGGTTGGGGTGGTATCCGTGTAGCAGGCTGAAGATAGTACGAGAGATATAATTTGTGGGTACAGTGCAGATACGCCGGACGTTAACCCTTCAAACGCCAAATTAACTCCCATCTGCCATTTGCTAGCGTTATTAGGAGCTCACCATATTCTCCACGTTAGCAGGATAAGGGTTAAACAAGTGGACTAGGTGGCCCTAAACATGAATGCACAACGCTTCTCCGAAATGTCGGAAACTACCGGTCGACAGATGTTAACTTCGGTAAGCCTTGAAACTAGTCAGTCGCGGTTTGACGCGGTGCTGTCACCACGTCCGTGCACCAGGCCGGTGCAATCCTTCTGCAGACACACAAAACACGACCTGCAGAACAGCAAAGACGTGTCACTGTACAATCCACATTAACACTTCACCGCACAGCGCTACGTCAGCCAGTCGCCCCATACCGTGTCTGTGTGCTTCATATGACGTCTGCAATAAACTACAGTTGCTTCCCCGAACAACATACCCGGTTCTTATTTGTATCAGAAATGTACAGTTGTCCACACGATAACACCTGATATTCTCTGTCACTCAGATTAATTTCCGACTTCAAACCTTCTGTGGTTACGTGCCGGCTTCTCACGGCTGAGGCCCGCCTTCAATTTCGGCCAGTATAAACATTTCCGGTGAACAAAGAGGCACTGGAACAGGTTTCAATCCGAGGACTTCAGTCTGTCGGTACCAGTCCGCCAGTGCAGTCCCTATGGAAGCCACTCCGTCGTGCTCAGCACAAAACAAACTAGACTTTTTCTAACACAAAGCAGCTTTATTTTAATTCAAATGGTTACATTTATATGTGCGCTGCATGTTTCGGCCTTTAGTTAGGCCATCCTCAAGCATGTCAACAAAACAACCTTAAAACCGTATAAAAATAGTGACTGAAAAGAAGAGGCCATTCACGTTCTTGTTGTACCTTATTGTATTGGCATGCCTGAGGACGGACCAAGAACAGGCCGAAATATGCAGCACACATCTACAGACATCATTCTGAATTAAAATAAATCTGTGTTGTGTTAGACTGAATAAATGTAGTTTATTCCACCAATGGCCTATACTCATCCCCATTTCAATAATGCCCTCCTCAGAAGGACAAGCGGGGAAACTTGGAAACTCTCAAACAAACCACTGCTGTTTCACATACATGTGAGCATTGGGCAGAAAATTGCTCTCACATTTCCTCTTTGCTTATGGCTACAAGGGTCAGCAATATTCAGTTGTTAATAACCATCTCTAGATATTGCGACAGTCAGCACCCTTGCAAGACGCATTTCATTTGCTTCTGTCTGGCAAAGCCGACGATATTGACATACTGCTTATGAAGTTACAGCCCATCCCGGCGGCCGCACGCTTACTGATATTGAGGGTTCGAAATCCGCCGGGGGCATGGACATTTTTCCCTTGTAAATGTTGTAAGTTATACAAGTAAGGCCTCTGCGACGGGCCGATCCCTCGCCCAGGGGAGCCCTACCGAGAGTGTTTGTGAGACCATGTGTGTAATCACGTGCAACAGCAACCATCTGCACCCAGAAAGAGGAGGTATAAAGAAGCACGCATACAAATATAAAGATATGGGACAAACAAGACGCAGTTTTCCACGATACGCTAAGATGGTACTGCGTTACTGAAATCAGGAAGATAACATGGGATGTGCGAAACAGGTGACTTGATTCTACGCCTCGCGTCAGGTAAAGGGCAGGAAAAGGTAGAAGTAAAGTTAGGAGAAAATTGAAAACTTGTTTAAGAGCCACTCTCAAAAGACTGCACCTTACGCTCCACTTCCCTTAAATTTAATTTTGCTGAAGAACTGATCTTAACAGATCTGATATTGAATCAAAGAGGCTAAGAAAGAAAGTGCGCCAAGCCATTGTGTACAACGAACCTAAGACCCGTGTTCAATTTCTGCACCGTTTGCCTCATCGTGGGCTCTAAATACAAAATTTAAAGCTACAAAATACGTTTTCTTTAGTGTCCAACGAGGCAGGAACCACTTCAGATGCAGACATTTCCTTCCAGTTTCCTTCAATCATTTCGCCGTATTTTCGTAACTTAATTTTGATGCTGTCCACCCCTCTCACCCTCCCCCCCCCCTTCCAGGCACAGTCCGGTTATATCACTTTAACACTTCAAAACAGAGCAGCAATTACATGTACCGGGTGTTTTAACATTAAAGACCCTACATCGTATCCACACAGCCTCTTATTTTTCATATGGTAAAGCTAAACGTAAGGCTGACACTGTGCAAGCCGTCAAGACATACGGGATGGAGTCTAGCTCTTTTCATTCCTATCCTCGGCACTAGAGGAAGGTGCGCGGTGAGATAAAGTTGCAGCCCTCGACATGTACTAATTTGAAGGCTGGATGAGTCCCAGAGATTTCGTGGGTGGTTTCGAAATGGATAACAGAATCATTCCCTGCCGAGAATGGAAGGACGATTCCTTGATGCTCATCTCGTAGTCTAGTCACTATACTGCTGAGCTACGCCAGCTGATTTGTTTCGTATGATTCTGAAAATCAAGAGCGATTTTTATCTGTACACACCATCAGAAGCCTGGTCCTCGTATTTCAGACTGTGAAGGAAGAAATCTGGGCCTGCCCTAAAGGACAAGACACAGATCCATTTATTTGCTACTGTAATGTAGTATATAAAGAACGCGCAAAGTTTGTACGTCTGTTCTTCTGTTAAATTATTGAGCTCCCCAGAGAAAGCAATATCGATACACCTCTCAAAACAAGCTGCTATTGTCAGCCACGTGCCTAACGCCACATAGCACACATGTGACATTGCTTTGTCTGACACGCTAAGCGTCCGTCTGCACAATAATGGTAGGTGTAACCAGCGCAATTCCCTGTTCTCTTTGGTCTATAACACAACATATCCATTTACTAAGAATTCACCTCCCAGTGGTTACTATCAAGATCACGTGATGCAAAATGGCGACAGGGGTGGCGCTACAAGTTTTTATTCGAACTTATCACGCCATGGAATTCTCAGAGTTCGTCTGGGAAGTAACAGTGTTACCAACAGCGAACTGCCTGGCTAAGCCACAGGACTAATTTCCTGTTGCAAGTATTACGGAGGATTTGATTGGAAATGTATAAAGAATGCACAGTAATAGGTAGTACCCGTTACAGGTCTGGAGTGACCCAGAGGGTTCCAGGAAGATAAGGTTTCCAGATTTCATGACAACGGCACAGGATGGTGGTAAGGTTGTCAGCCTTACGCACCTGCCGCCTTTACCCCCAGGAAATGCTCGTGGTACTCATTTCTGTTAGAGGCTGAGTCGACCCCAGGGCCATAGTGCGATCGAAAGGATTTTATGTCAATGAATAATTCCAATGACACCATCTGGGATCAAACCAGCAACCTTCCGATTTGTAGCACAGCACCTTAACCATGAACGCACAGTAATACTGACGAATATTGAGACAGACGCACTCCCGGTCTCACTATACGGCGAATATTCAGAGTGCAGGAAATACGTTCCATTGTAAGGCTGTGTAGTGCCACCGTCTAGTGCCTTGGGGGCCATTTGAAAGGATCATAACGTGGCGCCGGCGGCTAACCAATTTTTAACGTTACAAGCCTTATTTTTACAGGGAAAATTTATTTTATATTTCGCGTTCAAGAGATTAAATTGTTACTCAATTATTACACCAACGACTGCACATATAAAAAATATATAAAATTTACACATTAAAACATTAAAAACGCTCCGACATGTTTCGGTCCTAAGACCATCATCAGGGAGCTGTATATTCCTTGCTAAAGTCACACTAGAAATAGTCACATTAATTTCGCTGTACCAGTTGGGTGTTGTGGCAGCATGCTGTGTTGTGTAATGTTATGTTGCGAAGAGTGCCCTGCTACGGATGTGCATTGTGTGCTTCGTTGCGTGATACTCGCATCACGCATCACAATAACTGAGTAACTCAACAACACGCACAGTGTTACAACGAAAATAGATTACATTGTTGTTGATTATTTGCAATATTGGAATAAAAATGAAGATGAAAATTAATTTTGGTATGATTAATAACCTATACAAATCCAGTCGCAAGCCTAAGAGTTTGTCTTTAACATCTACCTTAATACTATATCTCCATCTAAACTCAGGTCAAGCAAATTGTTTCTTCCCTTCACATAGACTAAAATATGATCTAAAGTACATATGAAAATTTTGCGTTCTAACCGAAAATATGGCTACGGAATAGCCTAAGACCTTAGGTGTAGTTTATTTGTCATCATCATCATCATCATCATCATCATCATGTTCCTGAAGGGTTAGGCGTGTTTCCTGTCCCTTGTTCCTCAAGATGAAGTTGGTCCCTCCATCTCTTCCTCGGTCGTCCTATGTTCCTTCGTCCTTTTGGTTTATATTGTAGTGCTTGTTTTGGTAGTCTGCTTGTGTCCATCCTCTGTACGTGTTGTAGCCACTTTTTCTGGTACTGTTTTATTTCCTTTACTGTGTTCTGTTCATTTGTAAGACCTTAAAACCGCCTAATGTGCACTTAGCTTTATATTCACGTCCTTGCAAACGTGTCACACCAACTCAGTAACAAACATGAACTGACACTTGCCAAGTTCGTACAGCCCAGTTCCAGGCATTATTGCAAACATGACAGAACGCCTCGCAGGCAGTACATGCTAAACGTTCAGTCGCTTTAATGACTTGTGATATATATATATGGGGATAAAATTATACGTATTACTTGAAAATGATATTAAGGAAATTGTCGTTACGTAATTAGAAGTGAGTTTCCATGTAGATCACGTCTAGCGTTGCCACAGCGACTGTCACTCTGTACGGAGCACAGTGCCTCTTCATGTACATTCTTAATGAGACAAACATTGTCTGCCTGCACAGCCACAACAATAAGCATCACAGGAAAGTACTGGCTTTAGGTGTGTCTGACGCCGTTCATTTTTGTCTCAGAAACCATAAGAACAGGACAATCAATTTAAAAGTCACTTTCTAACGCTTTCGGAAAAATACCAGCGAAAATTCAGCTCTTATCATTGCTGTGTCTGTCCATTATCTGCATGTGACAGAGAACTGGAGACACGCCTAACGGATTTTAGTTGAAGTTTGACCAGTTAATGAGTTCTACTGAATTTGACGTTCAGCTGACCGTGCATCTTCATAAATGCTTGTAATAAAAACAACTAGATGCACTAATTTCTCAAATTTATTTTTTGAATAAAACTCTACATGTTTCGGACAGTTCCTCTGTCCATCATCAGCAGTTTTTCACAGTACACACAGCAATGGTATACGTCATATAGATTGCGAGCAGGATCAGGACGTTCCATCCTGATCCTGCTCGCAAGCTGTCAGCGAAACTGTATGGCATACACCATTGCTGTGTGTACAGTGAAAACACCTGATGATGGACAGAGGAACTGTCCGAAATATGTAGAATTTTATTCCAAAAATAAATTTGAGAAATTAGTGCATCTAGTTGGTTTTATCATAAGGATAAAAGTTATACTGAAACAAGATGGCGGATGTCAGGTTACGATAAAATTGGACAGTCATAAAGGGCAATTGCAAGCGTTTTGCCACCGTCTCGGCCGTAACAGAATGGTTCATATCAGCTACAAATACTTTAAGAAAACTTCTAGACAAAGCGGAGACTCACATTTTGTGTCAAGATGACTACTTTGTACAGCCATGCTTTTTTTCCCGCAATAATAACAGAAATTCCGCCAAATATAAGCCCCTTTTATAAAAACAGCAGTGCATTGAATAACAAGGGCCTTGAGTCTCAATGAGTGTACAATAAAATTCAACAAACTTAAGCCTAGTAACAAGGCTCATATTATGTACAGAATGCTTCATTTATCTTGATCTTGATCACTGCAGCTATATCGTGGAAAGCCTGCATCCGCCTGGACATCCCAAAATACGTGCCGTGCCCTGGGACACGAAGAAAGAAACATACTGTAGAATTATAAAGAAATCGCAAATTCAAAACCCTATAGGGCGTGCTGCTGGCACCAGTGACTGACCAGTGCCTACTGACAATATGAGTGGTGCGTAATATTAATGGGATTTTAACGTTTAGCGTACTAATGGTACTGATTTGTTGAGTCCCAAGTACACATTACTGGGGCTGTCACTGCCAACACCGTGAGTTCTGCCGCCACTGTAATTCATAGCACCGTGCATCACTTATAACTCTCTATTTTAAGTCCTTCTTTCCTTTCCACAACCCTTTGTGTCATTCCCATCATTTGGTCATACTAATTAAAAATTATCTTACATCAAATTTACCAACGTTTCTCAGTTCCATAGCCCTACAAAGTACAGGTCATCGAAAAAGATAGATGGGATTTGAAACCGCCATAACTTAAAAACTACTAGACGGATTTACAATGTTCAGGAACGTTTAAAGTTTTAGACGTATAATAATAATAATAATAATATTTATTAACTGCAATTGGGTTGTCACCCGGTGGCAGTACACATTTACACACAAGAACAACATAGAACAACACAATTAACCAATGACAACACACA